>OJRQ01000061.1_pt1 | contig 117481 bp, 105 predicted proteins | sample 1599271 | NCBI WGS metagenome assembly OJRQ01 (sample SAMN03922533, study PRJEB24848) | human gut metagenome | isolation source: stool sample | host: Homo sapiens | place: Germany | collected 2010-05 | reverse complement strand
AGCCGGCGCTCTGCCAGAAGTTCTCCGCCGGTGAGACGAAGCTCCCCGGCACGAACCACCGCAGCAGCAGGCCGAACAGGTACGTCAGCAGGATGCCGGTAAAGAAGGCCGGCACCGCCATCAGTACCTGATTCACCACCGTCAGGGCCTTATCCAGCGCCCCGCCGCTGTGGCGGGCGGTGAAGAGTCCCAGCGGGATGGACAGCACCACGATCAGCAGAAACGACAGCAGGGTCAAAAGCCCCGTCACGGGAATTTTCCCCTGCAGCATCTGGCTTACCGGCATACTGTAATTGTACGACGAGCCCATGTCCCCCCGGACGAAATCCCCCAGCCAGCTGACGTACCGCTCCAGAAACGGGCGGTCCAGCCCCAGCTCCTGCCGCAGGGCCTCCACCCGCTCCGGGGTGGCCTGTTCGCCCAGCAGCTTGGCGGTGGGGTCGCCGGGAATGATGCGAAAGGCCAGAAAGGCCAAAAATGAGACGATGACCATGGTCAGCAGCATCCACACGATCTTCTTTGCCGCATATTTCATGGTCATCGCCTCATTTCTATGGGGACGGTCTCGCCGTCCTTATTTCACAAAATGCACCGTGGACAGATCCAGCACATAGATGGGGTAGAACTCCAGCCCCGCCAGATTCTGACGCATGGCCACCAGATCCGCCAGATCCTGAATGTACAGGTTGGCGGCGGTGTCGGAGAGCATGGTCTCCATTTGCTTATAGACCTCCGCCTGCTGCGCATCGTCGGAGGCATTCATGGCCTGCGTGAACAGCGCATCGTAGTCGGGATCGTTGTAGTTGACAAAGTTTTTGGCGTTGTCGGAGGTAAAGCGCTCCAGCAGCGCACGGGCCGTCATGGCACTGGCATCCAGACCCACCAGCGTGGCCTGGAAGTCCCGGCCCTTATAGACCTGCTCATGCCACACGCCCCACTCCATGGGCTGGATGGTGACGTTGACGCCCACAGCACGCAGCTGCTCGGCCACCACCTCCGCCGTGTCCATATGGGGCTGATAGTTGGAGGGAACGGAGATGGTCATGTCAAAGCCGTTGGGATAGCCGGCCTGTGCCAGCAGCTCCTTGGCCTTGGCGGGGTCATAGGGGTACTTCTGCACCAGCTCCGGCAGGAAGTACTTGGTGAAGGCCGGATAGATGCTGCTGCCCAGCGCCGTACCGTGGCCGTCAGCGATCATGTCCATGATGCTCTGGCGGTCGATGGCGTAGCACAGGGCCTGACGCACCTGCTGATTGTCAAAGGGGGCCACGGCGTTGTTCAGATACACCGCCTGTACCAGATTCATGGTACCCTCCAAAATCTGGAAGTCGCTGTCCAGCTGCGCCGTCTGAGACGAGGTCAGATGGGCGCACAGGTCGATGGACTTGCCCTTCAGGGCCGTCACCAGCGCATCGGCACTCTCGTAAATTTTATAGGTCACCTTATCCAGATAGGCGGGGGTTCCCCAGTAATCGTCAAAGCGCTGGATGACGAAGCTCTCCTGCGGGGAGCGGGACACGTACATGAACGGGCCGGTACCCACGGGATGGGTAGCCTGATCGTCGTAGCCCTTGGGGATGATGGCGCTGGTAAGATAGCTGATGAACTCCAGATCCCGCTGGGCAATGGTGATGGTCACGGTCCTTTCGTCAACGGCCTTGACCTCCTGGATAACAGAAAACGCCGGCACCAGAGGCGTACCCTCCGATGTATCGGCGCAGCGTTCGATGGAATATACCACATCCTCCGCCGTCACCGTTGCGCCATTATGGAACTTCACACCCTCGCGCAGGGTAAAGGTATAAGTTCTTCCGTCCTCAGACAGCTCGTAGCGCTCCGCAACAGCGGGGATCAATTCACCCTTGGAATTGGGCTTTACCAAGCCCTCAAACAGGTTGAACAAGACCTCTCTGGTTCCTGCGGTCACCATCCGGTGAGGGTCAAGACTGTCATCCAGGTCCTTGGCGATGCCAACGGTGATCTCTCCGCCGCTGACTGCTTCGCCGCCGTTATTTCCTTGTCCGCCCTGATCTTTGCTGCCGTCTCCGCAAGCGGTGAGTACGGTGCAGACCAGTCCCAGCGTCAGGAAAAGAGCCAATAGTCTCTTCTTCATGTCTTCTCCTTCCTTGCCGCCCTTTCGGCGGCAGGCCAGAAATAATGGTCGCCCCCGGCCTGTGTGATCGTGTGGCATCACCCGGCGAGGGCCTGTCGATATGCAGTTGTCGAAGTGCAATGTACCACATTTCCCCACGGTTTGCAAGAGAAAGTTTCGTTTTTACAAAAAAATGCGGGGAAAGCTCTCACACCTCCCCGGCAAAAACCCGGCAGCCCGCAAAAAAGCACCGGCATCCCCTGAGGGGATGCCGGTGCGGGAGCTGCGCTGTCAGTTGGTCTCCGTTGGCGGAGCGGGAGGCTCCTCCGGCGGCATGGGCTCCTGATCCCGGTGGACGTATTCGCAGGCCTCCAGCGGCATATGACGCTTTTCCAGCCGCCGGTCGGTGAGGTACTTTACCAGCGTCTGCAGGCAGGCGAAGATGGGGACGCCCAGGAACATTCCCAGCACCCCGGCAAAGCCGCCGCCCACGGTGATGGCCACCACCACCCAGAAGCTGGAGATGCCGGTGGCATCGCCCAGGATCTTGGGGCCGATGATGTTGCCGTCGATCTGCTGCAGAACGATGATGAACACGATGAAGATCAGGCACTGCTTGGGGCTCACCAGCAGGATCAGGAAGGCACTGGGTACTGCGCCCAGGAACGGCCCGAAGAAGGGAATCATGTTGGTGACGCCAACCACCACACTCACAAGGGGCGTGTAGGGCAGCGAGAAGATGGAGCAGCCGATGAAGCACAGAATGCCGATGATGAGGGAGTCCAGCATCTTGCCCCGGACGAAGCCGCTGAAGATCTGATCCGTCTTGCGGGTGGCCCGCACCACCCAGCGGGCCTGCTCCTCCTGCAGGAGGGCATACAGCAGCTTGCAGCACCGAGCCAGACTCTTCTCCTTCATGGCCAGCAGGTACACGGAGATGATGATGCCCACCAGGAAGTTGGTGGTGAAGGTCACAAGACCCCAGATGCCTGTCCAGATGCCGCCGGTGATGGTGGTGAGCATCTGCTGGGCGCCGGGCAGTACCTGCTCCGTCAGCACCTTCATGAGGTCATTGTAGTAGTTCTCCAGATTCGTCTCCATCCAGCCGGCGATCTCCGGGTTCTTCTCCAGCAGATTGGTGACCCAGACATATATCTTATTATAGTAGCTTTCGGCGTTGTTGATAAGCATGGCCACACTGTCGATGAGCTGGGGGATCAGCACGCTCATCAGCAGATACAGCAGGTACGCCACCACGGCCCACGTCAGCAGGATACTGACACCCCGCAGCAGACCGCCCCGGAGCTTGGGCTCCTGACCCTTGCTCAGCCGCTTCAGCCCCTTACGGATCAAGCCCTCGATCCAGTTGACGATGGGTGCCAGCAGATAGGCCATGGCGAAGCCGTACAGCACCGGGGCCAGCACCGTCACCAGCTTGCCCAGATAGCGCTGGAGGGTGCCGTTCATATAGAATGTATCGTAAAAGGCAAGGATGGCGCAGACGGTGAGAAACACCGTCAGGCCCCATTTGAAATAGTGGCTTTTTTGCTGCTTCATGGGTGGACTCCTTCCGCCGAAGTAGGTACGCACAACGTACCATAACATCTTATATATTACCGAAAGCCCGCCGCCAATGCAAGCCCGCCGGGCAAATTTTTCTTTAAGAATGTGTGCAGAAACCGTTCAGGACTTCTCCGGCGGCACCCATTGCTTTTTCCGGCAGAGAGGAGTATAATAAAAACACTATGCTGTCTTCTGTGGAAACACAAAACCGAGAACCGTGTGCAAAAGAGGAGAACCGGTATGGATAAAAAGCTTCTGTTTATCGTCAATCCACGTGCGGGGCGCACCAAATCCTTTGCGCCGCTGTTTGATGCGGTGGCCTGCTTTTCCAAGGCGGGCTATCTGGTGAAGGTATTCCTCACTGAGGGACGTGGAGACGCCACCCGTGCGGCGGCAGAGTTGGGCGGAGCATACGATCTGGTGGTCTGCGCCGGTGGCGACGGCACCTTCAACGAGATGGTGTCCGGCCTGATGCAGCTGCCTGAGTGTCCGGAGGTGGGCTATCTCCCCAACGGCAGCACCAACGACTTTGCCGCCAGCCTGCATATCCCCGCCACGCCGCTGAAGGCGGCGGAGAGCATCGTAAACGGCCACCCCTTCTATCTGGATGTGGGCCGCCACAACGACCGATACTTTGCCTATGTGGCTTCCTTCGGGGCCTTTACCCGCAGCTCCTACTCCGTGCCGCAGGCCACCAAGAACGCTCTGGGTCACTTCGCCTATATTCTGGAGGGCATGAAGGATCTGGACTCCCTGCGGCCCTACCGCTGCCGGGTGGAGACGGGAGAGGAGACCTTCGAGGGGGAGTTCATCTTCGGAGCTGTGTGCAACTCCACCTCTCTGGGCGGCATCATGAAGCTGGACCCCAGCCGGGTGCAGATGGACGACGGAGCCTTTGAGCTGCTGTTGCTGCGGATGCCCAAGACGGCCTTCGACCTGCAAAGCCTCATCGCCGCCATCAGCCGCATGGACTACAACGGCCCCGGCGTCATTTTCCGCCATGTACAGCAGGTGACCGTCACCACCGATGAGGATCTGCCCTGGTCGCTGGATGGGGAGTACGCCCCCAGCGCCCCCCGTGTAGAGCTGCGGAACCTCCCCGGTGCCATCCCCCTGATGCTGTGCCGGTGAGTGGGTGAAGGAGAACCTGTGAAAAAGCCGAACAGACGCCGTCTGTTCGGCTTTTGTGCGGGGCGGAGGATACTCCTCTTGTGTTTCGGCAAAGTTTCGCTACCCTTTTTCAAGCTTCTATGTTAATATATAGTCGTATTTTTTGAGTGCCGGGCGTAGAACAACAAACCGGAAGAAATACCGCCGCCGGAGGCACAAAATGCAGAGTTTTTCTTTTGGGAGCCGATCTCATAGAATGATCCCGGAAAATTTTATATAATTCACACGGCAAAGGATGTGGACCTATGATCTTTCAGCGCAAGGGCAGCGGCGTCAGCTGGCTGCTGGTGGGGCTGGGCAACCCCGGCTCCAAATACGAGAGTACCCGCCACAACATGGGCTTTCTGGCGGTGGACGGGCTGGCCCGGCGGAAGGGCTTCCGCTTCAATAAGCTGCGCTTCCGGGCGTGGACGGCGGAGTGGATGGTGAACGGGGAAAAGGTGCTGGTGATGAAGCCCCAGACCTATATGAACCTCTCCGGCGAATCCGTCGGCGAGGCGGCCCGGTTCTATAAGATCCCGGCGGACCACGTGGTGGTCATCTCCGACGATATCTCCCTGCCGGTGGGTAAGCTCCGCATCCGCACCGGCGGCAGCGCCGGCGGCCACAACGGCCTGAAGAACATCATCCAGCATCTGGGAACCGATCAGTTCCCCCGTATCAAGGTGGGGGTAGGCGCTCCGGGGCAGGCGGGCTATGACGTGGTGGACTGGGTCATCGGTCGCCCTCTGGGCGAGGATCAGAAGGTGCTGATGGAGGCGCTGGACCGTGCCGGTGACGCTGCGGAGGTATTGATCTCGCAGGGGTCTGACCGGGCCATGAACCGGTTCAACTGATTCGGCGGTTTTGCCTTTGAAGGGCAGGACTTAGTCAGCAACTCTTGCAAACGACGAAGGAAGTGCAGAAACCATGGGTTTCTGCTGGCGTTCTTTGGTGCCTTTCTGCCCGGAGACAGACACACATCATTTTTCACGCATATTTCTCTGCTTTTTCAGGTAACTTACAGCATAGGGGCGTATACTGACGTATACGCCCCCAAAGGCGTTCCCGGCCCATGTACGCCGGGAACGGACATTTCATCATCGGAAGGAGGCGGCAGGATGGAAGCTCTGCTGCAGGAGCTGTGGCAGCTCCGGGAGATACAGGAGCTGGCGCAGCTGATGGAGAGCGGCGGCGGCCCGGCGCTGGTGACGGGCCTGAGTCCGGTACACCGGGCCATGACGGCGGCAGCGCTGCGGCTGAAGTCCGGGCGGCCCCTGCTGATGCTCTGCGCCGACGAGGGGGAGGCCCGGCGGCAGGCGGCGGACCTGCGGTCCCTCACCGGCCGGGAGCCTGTCCTGCTGACGGGCCGGGAGCTCCACTGGCGGGAGCTGGCGGCGGTGAGCCGTCAATGGGAATACCGGCGGCTGGAGGCCCTGTACCGCATCCGGCAAGAGGAGTCCCCGGTGATCGTCACCACCGCCGATGCACTGGCCCTGCGATGCATTCCCCCGCAGGTGCTGGACCGGTGCAGCTTCACCCTCCGCTCTGACGGGCGGTATCAGGTGGAGGAGCTGGCCCGGCGGCTGACGGCGGCGGGCTATACCCGCACGGAGCAGGTGGAGGGGCCGGGACAGTTCGCCCTGCGGGGCGGTATTCTGGACGTCTACTCCCCCGGCGCCGAGGCCCCGGTGCGATGCGAATTTTTTGACGACGAGGTGGACTCGCTGGGCTTCTTCGACGTCGCCACCCAGCGGCGGACGGAGAACTGTCGGGAGACGCTGCTGCTGCCGGCCGGCGAGGTACTGCCCCTGTGGCGGGACGGTGCGGCGGAGGAGACCGCCGAACGGCTGGAGACGCTGGCGGGACGGATGAAGGACAAGCCCGTGGCACGGCAGCTGCGGTCGGATGCCGACCTGCTGCGTCAGGGCATCGTCCCCAACGGCAGCGACCGGTTTCTGGCGGCGGTATACCCGGAGCTGGTGACGGCCATGGACTATCTGCCTGCGGGGTGTCTGGTGTGCGTCAGCGAGAGCGGACGCACGGCGGAGGCCCTGAAGGGCTGGCTGGGCCAGCTGAAGGCGGACGTCACCGCCGCCATGGACAGCGGCATCCTGTGCGGCCCCATGGCGGAGGCGGCCCTGCCGGAGACGGAATTTGCCCGGCAGCTGGAGCGCTTCCCCGTGTGCCAGCTGGAGAGCCTGCCCACCAGCCGGTATCTGCTGGCTCCCAAGGCCCTGCTGCAGATCGATGCCCGGCAGCTGTCCGGCTACGGCGGATCGCTGGAGACGGCGGTGACGGATCTGACCCACTATCTCACCGGCGGCTGCCGGGTGGTGGTGCTGTGCGGCGGACAGGTGCGGGCCAGAAATCTGCTGGAGCTGCTGGAGGCCCGGAAGATCCCGGCGGTGCTGGATCTGGAGGGGGAGCGCTCCCCAGTGCGGAACGTGGTACTCATTACGCTGGGTACTCTGTCCGCCGGGTGCGAGTACCCGGCCCTGCAGCTGGCGGTGCTGACGGAGGGCCAGCTGACCACGCCGCTGGCAGGCAAGTCCAAAAAGACCCGCCCCAAGCGGGACAGCAATCAGCAGAAGCTCCAGTCCTACGCTGACCTGACCCCCGGCGATCTGGTGGTGCATCAGCACCACGGCATCGGCCGCTTCGTGGGGATGATCCGGATGCCCACCGACGGGGTGGAGAAGGACTACATCAAGATCGCCTATGCCGGCAGCGACTGCCTGTATGTGCCGGCCACGGCGCTGGATCTGGTGAGCAAGTATATCGGGGCCGGGGAGGATACCGAGCACACCCGGCTCAATAAGCTGGGCGGCACGGAGTGGGCCAAGACCACCCACCGGGCCAAGGCAGCCGCCAAGGATCTGGCGGAGGGCCTCATCAAGCTCTACGCCCAGCGTCAGCGGGAGGCGGGCCACGCCTTCTCCCCGGACTCCCCGTGGCAGCAGGAGTTCGAGGACGCCTTCGACTACACGGAGACCGACGATCAATTACAGGCCATCCGGGAGATCAAGGCGGATATGGAAAAGCCCGTACCCATGGACCGGCTGCTGTGCGGCGATGTGGGCTACGGCAAGACGGAGGTGGCCCTGCGGGCGGTGATGAAGTGCATCCTGGACGGCAAGCAGGCCGCCATCCTGGTACCCACCACGGTGCTGGCCCAGCAGCACTATGCCACCGCCATGAACCGCTTCCGCTCCTTCCCGGTGACGGTGGAGGTGCTGAGCCGGTTCCGCACCCCCAAGCAGACCAAGGACATTCTGGAGCGGGCGGCGCAGGGAAAGATCGACTTGCTCATCGGCACCCATCGCCTGCTGGCGAAGGATCTGGTGTTCAAGGATCTGGGGCTGCTCGTCATCGACGAGGAGCAGCGCTTCGGCGTGACCCACAAGGAGAAGCTCCGGGAGCGGGTACGTCAGGTGGACACCCTGACCCTGTCCGCCACCCCCATTCCCCGGACGCTGAACATGGCCCTGTCGGGCATCCGGGATATGTCCACCATCGAGGAGCCCCCCAGGGACCGCCAGCCGGTGCAGACCTACGTCATGGAGCACGAATGGCCCGCCGTGGCGGAGGCCATCCGGCGGGAGCTGAACCGGGGCGGGCAGGTCTACTACCTGCACAACCGGGTGGAGAACATCGAGTCCACCGCCGGACGGCTGCGCCAGTGGCTGGGGGAGGATGTGCGCCTCGCCATAGCCCACGGCAAGATGTCCGAGCAGGAGCTGAGCCGGGTGATGCAGCAGATGACCGACGGCGAGGTACAGGTGCTGGTCTGCACCACCATCATCGAGACGGGCATCGATATCCCCAACGTGAACACCCTCATCATCGAGGACGCCGACCGGCTGGGTCTGGCGCAGCTGCACCAGATCCGGGGCCGCATCGGGCGCTCCTCCCGCCGGGCCTACGCCTATCTCACCTACCGCCCCGGCAAGGTGCTGACGGAGGTGGCCGGCAAGCGGCTGTCCGCCATCCGGGAATATGTGGACTTCGGCGCAGGCTTCCGCATCGCCATGCGGGATCTGGAGATCCGGGGCGCCGGGAATCTGCTGGGGCCGGAACAGTCCGGCTACATGATGAGCGTGGGCTATGATATGTACCTGAAGCTGCTGAACGACGCCGTGCTGGAGCAGCAGGGGAAGGGCCGGGAGATCCGGCCGGAGTGCTCCGCCGACCTGACGGTGGCGGCGTACATCCCGGAGCGGTATGTCCCCTCCGACCGGCAGCGGATGGACCTGTACCGGCGCATTGCCGCCCTACGGGATAACGATGCGGCGGCGGACCTCATCGACGAGCTGACGGACCGCTACGGCGATCCGCCCCGACCGGTGACGGCGCTGCTGGATGTGGCGCTGCTGCGGGCGGCAGCCGCCGACACCGGGGTGACGGATATTACCCAGAAGGGCCAGACGCTGCTGCTGAGCCTGGGCCAGCGGATGGATGTCCCCAGCCTCATGGCGGTATGCACTCTGCCGGCCTACCGCAGCCGCCTGCTGCTGTCGGCGGGGGAGCATCCCAAGCTGACGCTGCACCTGAAGCCCGGCGAGGAGGCGCTGGACGCCGCCGGGCATCTGGTGGAGGCGCTGACTCTCAAACGCAAGGAAATTTCGGGCGAAACGCCCGCAGAAGGAGGAACCCTATGAAACGTTTTGCTGCGATGCTGGTGGTCTCGGTGCTGATGGTGCTGTGGATCGCCTCCGGCGACCGGATGAGCGCCGGCCAACGAACGGACGGTCTTTACTACGAGGTCACCGGCATCCATCCGGACGCCGTGCTGATGCGCATCGAGGGCGAGGATATCTCGGCGGAGGAGTACCTGTACTGGCTGGCCTATGACTGCGAGTACCTGACCTCCTATGTGCCGAATTTGGATTTCAGTGCCGAGGTGTCCAACGGCATGACCTACGGCTCCTATGCCAAGGCCGACGCCGTGGAGACGGTGAAGCTCTATGCCCTGCTGCGGCAGTGGGCCAAGCAGTACAATGTATCGCTGACGGAGGAGGACGAGGCCCGGCTTCAGCAGCAGCGGCAGCAGTATGTCACTTACTACGGCGGCGAGGAGGGCTATCAGCAGCAGCTGCAGCTGCTGGGCATCAGCGAGGATACCTTCGACAGCATCAACCGGATGTACCTGCTGTATGCACGGATTCACGACCTGTATACCGCCGACGGCAGCGCCATGCACCCCACGCAGGAGGCCATCGACGCCTTCGCTCAGGAAAAGGGCTATGTGACGGTGAAGCTGCTGTACTGGCCCGCCTCCGGCGGTGAGAACTCTCAGGCGCAGGCAGAGGACTTCGCCGCCCGGCTGTCCACCGCCGAGGATAAGGATGCCCTGTATGCGGAGATGGCCCAGCAGTTGGGCATCGAGGCCGGAGACACCGGCCGTACCTTCAGCGCCGAGACGCTGGGGGATACCCTGTCCGCCGCCTTCTCTGCGCTGGAGCCGGGACAGGTCAGCGATGTCATTGCCACCGACGAAGGCTGGTATGTGGCCATCGGCCAGACGCTGGACGAGAGCTCCGTGCTGGACGAGATGTTCACGGAAACCGTGACTCAGGCCCGCAGCGAGCTGACGGTGGAATACAACCAGGGCCTCTATGACAAGCTGGACGCCGGGGACTTTTACAGCCGCCTCACGGCCCGGCAGTCCGAGCTCAGCAGCCAGTTCAGCTCCGGCAGCGCCGATCCCGGCACGGACAGCGGTGCGGACAGCAGTACGGACAGCGATAACTCCGGCGAAAAGGATGGCGGCAGCACCGGCTCCGGGGACTGATTTTCTCCCGAAACAAGGGAACTCTGGAATTATTTCCTATTTTTATGAGATTCTCCCCTTGACTATTTTGCTAAAAATGGTACGATAGATAAGGTAATGGAAACCAAGGCAAATCGGAAAGCCAAAAAGTGACCCAAAACAAATTAGGAGGAAAAGATACTATGAAAGACTTGTACGTCGTCAACTGCTGCAGAACCGCTATCGGTTCCTTCGGCGGTTCCCTGAAGAACACCCCCGCCACCGAGATGGGCGCCATCGTGGTGAAGGAGGCCCTGAAGCGGGCCAACGTTGCTCCCGAGAACGTGGATGAGCTGATGTTCGGCTGCATCCTGACCGCCGGTCTGGGCCAGAACGTGGCCCGTCAGGTCTCCGTCAAGGCCGGTATCCCCTACTCCGTTCCCGCCTACACCATCGGCATGGTCTGTGGCTCCGGCATGAAGTCCGTCATCGAGGGTGCCCGTGCCATTCTGTCCGGCGATGCCAACATCGTGGTCTGCGGCGGTACCGAGAACATGAGCGCTGCTCCCTTCGCCTCCCCCGACGCCCGCTGGGGCGCCCGCATGGGTGACAAGAAGATCGTGGACACCATGATCCGTGACGGTCTGTGGGATGCTTTCAATAACTATCACATGGGTACCACTGCCGAGAACATCAATGATATCTGGGGCATCACCCGCCGTGAGCAGGACGAGTTCGCCGCTGCTTCCCAGCAGAAGACCGAGGCCGCTCAGGCCGCCGGCCGCTTCGACGACGAGATCGTTCCCGTCCCTGTGAAGGTCAAGAAGGAGATCGTGGAGTTCAAGCGTGACGAGTTCCCCAAGGCCGGCGTCACCGCCGACGGCATCGCCAAGCTGCGTGGCGCTTTCCCCGTTGGTCCTGAGTCCCCCAACCCCGAGGTCGTTCACACCTTCGAGGTCACCGGCGCCAAGGAGGCCGAGGACAAGGGCACCCAGCGTGTCACCGCTGCCAACGCCTCCGGCATCAACGACGGTGCTGCCGCCATCGTGCTGGCTTCCGCCGAGGCTGTGGAGAAGTACGGCCTGAAGCCCATGGCCAAGCTGGTTGGCTGGGGCCAGGGCGGCGTGGATCCCAAGATCATGGGCGTTGGCCCCGTGCCTGCCTCCCGTGCCGCTATGGCCAAGGCCGGCCTGACCATCGACGACATCGACCTGATCGAGGCCAACGAGGCCTTTGCCGCTCAGTCCATCGCTGTGGCCCGTGAGCTGCACTTCGACATGAGCAAGGTCAACGTCAACGGCGGCGCCATCTCTCTGGGCCACCCCGTGGGCGCTTCCGGCGCTCGTATCATCGTCACCCTGCTGCATGAGATGCAGAAGCGTCCCGAGGCCAAGCGTGGTCTGGCTACGCTGTGCATCGGCGGCGGCATGGGCGTTGCCACCATCTACGAGAAGTGCTGAAGCGCTGAGGCGTAACAAAAACCAAAATAGCCGGGGACGGAGCTTCCGTCCCCGGCTATTTCATCGACAGACCTGCGCCGGTGCATAAAAAATCTGCCGGGAGTCCTCTCCCGGCAGATTTTTTATGCAGTGCGTTATTCCATGTCCACGGAGATGTGGTCGGTGCCGTGGGCCTCGAACTCCCCCAAATAGGCGTTCATGCGGTTCATGACCTCGTCGTAATTCTCCTCCGTGATGGGGGGATCATCCATGTCCCGCAGGGCCAGCTCCTGCGCCAGTATCTCGAAGAAGGTGGTGTCCTCATAGGCCATGATGGCCTCGTGGATGCCGCCCTCGGCAAAGGCCTGTGAGGGGATCAGCTGCCCCTGATACAGCTCCGTCAGCGGCGCCATCCCATGGGCCAGACACTGGGAGAACACCAGACTCTCCACCTCATCATACTGGCGGATGCGATCGTCGCCGCGGGTAGAATTGAGGATCCAGTTGCCGATATACACCAGATCCAGCAGACGCCGGAACTGCTTCTCTGTCATTTTGATCTCCATACGGATACACCTCCACGCCGCCGAAGGGGCCTTTACTGTATGCAACAGTATAACAGACCCGGCGGGAAAATACCACTGAAAAAACCGGGGAAATCCGCCAAATTTTCACTTGAGAAAGGAGAGCTTCCATAGTATAATATGATTGTTTTATTATGCAGCGTGATACACTGCGGCGTCACGGGGATGCCGGAAAGGAGGCCCAGTCATGGACCAACGGCCCATCGGAGTGTTCGACTCCGGTCTGGGGGGACTGACCGCCGTGCGGGAAATGCGGCGGCTGATGCCCTCTGAAAACATTATATACTTCGGAGACACGTCCCGTGTCCCCTATGGCGGGCGCTCGCCGGAGATCCTGCTGAAATACGCCCGGCAGGACGTCCACTTCCTGCGCTCCTTCGATATTAAGGCAGTGCTGGTGGCCTGCGGCACCGTATCCACCACCGCTCTGCCCCAACTGCAGGCGGAAAACGACCTGCCCATCCTGGGGGTGGTGGAGCCCGCCTGCCGGAAGGCGGCGGCCATGACCCGGAACCGGCGGGTGGGCCTCATCGCCACCGCCGCCTCCGTCCGCAGCGGCGCCTATGAGCGGACGCTGCACCGGCTGGATGAAACCATCCATGTGGTGAGCCGGGCCTGCCCGCTGCTGGTGCCGCTGGTGGAAAACGGCCGCTATCAGCCCGGCGACGTGGTCATCGAGACGGTGGCCCGTAAGTATCTAGAGCCTCTGCGGCAGGAGGGGCTGGACGTGCTGATCCTGGGCTGCACCCACTATCCCCTGCTGACGGATATCATCCGGGAGATCATGGGGCCGGAGGTGTCGCTGGTGAACGCCGGTGCAGAGTCCGTCCACACCCTGCATGATGCGCTGGCCCGGCGGCAGCTGCTGGCCCCAGAGGGGACCGGACAGGCGCTGCTGTGTACCAGCGACCGGCCGGAGGGCTTCGGCCAGATGGCCCGCCGCTTCCTGCAGGAGGAGCCTACGGCTCCCGTGCGGCTGGTGGACATCGAGCGATACTGAGGAGGCCGTCATGGAAGGAAATGTGAAAGTCCATGTGGAGAGCCGCACCCGGCTCCCGGACATGGAGGATGTGCTGCACTTCCGGGGCAGCGGCACGCTGGAGCGCACCCCGTCGGGGTGGCAGCTGCGGTATCAGGCCCGCAGCGATGAGGACGGCAGTCTCATGACCTCGGAGCTGTGGCTGGAGGACTGCGGCTGCGTGACTCTCCGCAGCGGCAACAGCTACCGGATGCGGCTGGACCCCGCCGCCCCCACCGTCCTGCACCTGCCCACGGAGGAGGGCGTGCTGGCGCTGGACGTAGCCGCCCATGAGCTGCTGTGGGAGTTGGAGCAGGAGGAACAAGGACACATTACGCTGGATTATTCCCTGCACGTGGGACAGACGCCGGTGTCGGCGCTGACGGTTCGGCTGGAGCTATATCAAGAATGAAGGAGGACCCCGCAATGAATATGATCCAAAGCGCGAAGGACCAGGTGCTGGCCCTGACCACCGCCGCCTATCAGAAGGCGAGCGCCGCCGGCCTGCTGCCGGAGGGCGTGACGGTGACCCCCTCGGTGGAGATCCCCAAGGATACCGCCAACGGCGACTATACCACCACCTTCTGCCTGGCTGCCGCCAAGGCCATGAAGATGAACCCCCGGCAGGTGGCCCAGATCCTGACGGAGCAGATGGACCTGACGGACACCTATTTCACCTCTGTGGAGCTGGCCGGCCCCGGCTTTCTGAACTTCCGGCTGGGCAGCCGCTGGTTCGGCGATACCGTGGCCTGTGTGGAGGCGGAGGGCGCCGACTACGGGCGCAACGACACGCTGACCGGAAAGAAGTACATGGTGGAGTTCGTCTCCGCCAACCCCACCGGCCCCATGCACATGGGCAACGCCCGTGGCGGCGTGCTGGGCGACACGCTGGCCTCCGTGCTCCAGAAGTCCGGTGCCGACGTGTGGCGGGAGTTCTACGTCAACGACGCCGGCAACCAGATCGATAAGTTTGCCCGGAGTCTGGATGCCCGGTATCAGCAGCTGATCCGTGGCGAGGACGCCGTGGAGTTCCCGGAGGACGGCTATCATGGCGACGATATCCGGGAGTTGGCCCGGCTGTTTTATCAGCAGGAGGGCGAGAAGTATCTGGACTGCGACGAAAAGACCCGGCACGATGCGCTGGCCAAATTCGGTCTGGATCACAACATCCCCAAGATGAAGACCGATCTGGCCCGGTACGGCATCCAGTACGACGCATGGTTCTTCGAGTCCACCCTCCACGAGAGCGGCTATGTGGCAGACTCCGTGAAGGCGCTGACCCAGCGGGGCTATACCTATGAGAAGGACGGCGCTCTGTGGCTGGCCACCAGCCGGATCCTGGCGGAGAACCTGAAAAAGGCCGGCAAGTCCGACGAGGACATCGAGAAGCTGGGCCTGAAGGACGACGTGCTGCGCCGTGCCAACGGTTTTTACACCTACTTCGCCGCCGACATTGCCTATCACCGCAACAAATTCGCCGTCCGGGGCTTCGATAAGGTCATCAACGTGTGGGGCGCCGACCACCACGGCCATGTGGCCCGCCTGAAGGGTGCCATGGACGCTTTGGGACTGGACGGTGAGCACCGGCTGGATATCGTGCTGATGCAGCTGGTGAAGCTGGTGCGGGACGGCGAGGTGGTGCGGATGTCCAAGCGCACCGGCAAGGCCATCAGCCTGACGGACCTGCTGGACGAGATCCCCGTGGACGCCTGCCGCTACTTCTTCAACGCCAAGCCGGAGACGCAGATGGAGTTCGATCTGGGTCTGGCCGTCCGGGAGGACAGCGAGAACCCGGTGTACTATGTGCAGTACGCCCACGCCCGCATCTGCACCCTGCTGAAGAATCTGGAGGCCGAGGGCTATACCGTCCCGGCTGCCGATGCCGTGGATTTCAGCCTCCTGACCGACGAGACGGAGCAGGCCCTCATCAAGCAGATCGCCTCCTATGGTCAGGTGGTGCTGCTGGCGGCACGGGACTACGATCCCAGCCACATCAACCGCTACCTCACCGCTCTGGCGGCGGCGTTCCACAAATTCTACGCCGCCTGCCGCATCAAGGGCGAGGAGAAGCCGGTGCTGCTGGCCCGGCTGAAGCTGGCGGATACCACCCGTGCGGTGCTGAAGAACGCCATGACCCTCATTGGCTGCAGCGCCCCGGAGAAAATGTAAGAGGACCCTGCATCAGCAATTTCTGCAGATACGGTCGATCCCTGCATAGAAAAGGGAACCCCTGCGGCCGAGGCCGCAGGGGTCCCTTTTTAGGCTGCGAATGGACGCAGCGCCCGTTGCCGCATGGCGCCCATCCGAAAAAATTTCTCCAAACGGGAGAAGCATCTTGTGTTTGCACGGAACGGGTAGTACGATCCATATAAATAAGACAGACAGCTTATGGGAAGGCCGCTGACGGCGGCCTTTTGAAAGCACGGAAGTTAGTCTATTCTAACCGAAGGAAGTTGACCGGATCTGGAGGAACAAAGCTGCGTGCTGCTGGAAAACGGCAAACGGATCAGCACATTTGCATCGCAGCTGCCATTTATGAGAGGAACCGCCCTAACCCCTGGCCCGGGAATAAAAAACCGGCAGGCCCCCTGTGGCGGCCTGCCGGTTTTTGGTACGGGTAGTGGGACTCGAACCCACACGCCTCGCGGCACAGGAACCTAAATCCTGCGTGTCAACCAATTCCACCATACCCGCATATGAAGTTTTAAGAGCTTGTACTGGCGATAAAAACCTACACTGAGGTGATATCACCTAAATCCATCGAGTCTACCAATTCCACCACGCCCGCATACAGCAATCAGTATAGCACACCCGCCGCCGTTACTCAAGCAAAAATCCCCGCCGCCGCAGAAAAATCTCCCCCGGCGGCGAAAAAAGTTTCGTATTTTCCCGAAACTGTGATACAATACAAGGCAAAGAATACCGGCATCCTGCGGGATGCCTGATACAGGAGGAACCGCCATGCAAGTGACCGAACGTTTTTTGAAATACGTCTCCTTTGACACCACCTCCAGCGAGACGTCCGACACCGTCCCCACCACCGCCCACCAGAAGGAGCTGGGCCGGTATCTGGCCGACGAGCTGGCCCGGCTGGGGCTGGAGAACGCCCACATGGACCAGCTGGGCTACGTCTACGCCGTCCTGCCCGCCACGCCGGGCCAGGAGCACGTCCCGGCGCTGGGCCTCATCTCCCACATGGATACCTCTCCCGCCGTCAGCGGTGCCGACATCCACCCCCAGATCGTCACCTATCAGGGCGGCGACCTGCTGCTGGCCAAGACCGGCTGTCTGCGGGTGAAGGACTTCCCCTTCCTCAGCCGCTACGTGGGGCAGCAGCTCATCGTCACCGACGGCACCACCCTGCTGGGCGCCGACGACAAGGCCGGCGTGGCGGAGATCGTCACCGCCTGCGAGTATCTGCTGGCCCACCCGGAGGTCCCCCACCGCACCATCGCCGTCTGCTTCACCCCCGACGAGGAGGTGGGCAAGGGTACCGACCACTTCGACCCCGCCAAATTCCCCGCCAAGGCCGCCTATACCGTGGACGGTGGAGAGCTAGGCGAGATCGAGTACGAGAACTTCAACGCCGCCGCCGTGACCCTCACCGTCCACGGCGTCAACATCCACCCCGGCTCCGCCAAGGATAAGATGAAAAACGCCGTCCTCATGGCCCACCAGTTCATCTCCCTGCTGCCGGAGGCGGAGACTCCCGCCCACACCGAGGGTTACGAGGGCTTCTACCACGTCACCGACGTCTCCGGCAACGAGACGGAGGTGGTGCTCCACACCATCATCCGTGACCACGACCGTGAGAACTTCGAGGCCCGCAAGACCTTCGTGGAAAACGCCGTCCGCTACCTCAACGGCGTTTGGGGCGAGGGTTCCTTCCGGCTGGAGCTGAAGGACAGCTACTATAATATGAAGGAAAAGCTGCTGCCCCACATGGAGCTCATCGACAACGCCTGTGCCGCCATGCGGGCCGTGGGCGTGGAGCCGGAGATCGTTCCCATCCGGGGCGGCACCGACGGAGCCCGCCTCTCTTGGGAGCGGGATATCCCCTGCCCCAACCTCTGCACCGGCGGCGCCAACTTCCACGGCGTTCATGAGTTCGTCCCCGTGGCCTCCATGGAGAAAATGGTGCAGGTGCTGGTGGAGCTGGTCCGCTGCTGATCCTGCCCATATACCGCTTGAGCGCCCCTCTCCCTGCGAGAGGGGCGCTTTGTGTGAAATCGCTGTAAAACCGCTATGTAAAAAAACGACAAAAATATCAAATCCTCTTGCAGTTCGTCGTAAGGAGTGCTAATATGCGCATATAGACAATGTGCCGAACCGCCCATGGGCGGTTATCGTTTTGCTTGAAACGATAAGAGGTGTTCCAAAGAGAATATGGATCCCTATGCCGAATTGCGATTTTTTGGCAATGATATGATATAAAAATGTCATTGCGGAAATCACCGCAGCGCCGCCAGCGGAGGATGCAGCAAAGCGATTTCGAGGATGTTTCCCGATTTTCATGACACGAAGTGGCTGAAAATCGGCTGACACGACGGTGCAGACCAGTCCGCAGACTGGCTGTGGCGATCCGTACTCCCCTACGAGCGCCCCATCGGCCCACGCAAAAATAGGAGGCAGATATTATGACAAACCGCAAGAGTACCAAACGGGCCTTGCGGGGAAGCGTCATGGCTATGGTTCTGTGCCTGGCCATGCTGGTAGGCGCTACTTTCGCATGGTTCACCGACACCGCAAGCACGGGTGTCAATAAAATTCAGGCCGGTAACCTGGATATCGAGTTGCAGTACGCCACCAAATGGGATGCCAATGGTGTTCCCACCAAGTGGGAAAATGCCGAGGGCAAGACGCTTCCGTTCCTTGTGAATGGCGGGATCCCCGCTGAGGGTACCCAGATCCTCTGGGAGCCGGGCTGCACCTATATGCTGCCTGAGCTGCGTGTTGTCAACAAGGGCAATCTGGCTGTGAAGTACAAGGTGGCCATCACCGGCATCAACGGCAGCGCCAAGCTGAATAATGTCATCGACTGGACCATCAATGATGCGGATATCAACCTGACCGAGATGCAACTGAAGGCCGGGGAAGAGGGCGCCGCCTTCACCATCAAGGGTCATATGCAGGAGTCTGCCGGCAACGACTACATGAACGAGTCTATTGACGGCATCGCCATCACCGTCTACGCCACCCAGGACACCGTGGAGAGCGACAGCTTCAACAACACCTATGACGAGAACGCCACTTACCCTGTGGTGAACGTTACGGAACTGAAGGAGGCTCTGACCAACGGCGGCGTCGTGGCTGTTACCGAGGATATCCAGACCAACAACATTGAGGATACGGCGGCGGCCCGCATCGTCATCTCCCAGCCCACCACACTGAATCTGGAGAAGAAGATCATCACCCCCGATAACATGGGCAACAACAATACGAACTTCTGCGCCCTTATCATCGATGCGGATACCACCATCAATGCGGGCGAGAACGGCGGCATTGATACCGGTGTCAACGGCGGCTATGGCATCAACGTCCGGAAGGGCGCTACTGTGACCATCAACGACGGCTACTATTACGGCGGCGGTACTGCTGTGCAGGTTCAGGAGGGTACGCTGGTCATCAACGGCGGCACCTTCGCCTGCGAGCCGTACAGCAACCCGACTTACGGTTATAACTTCTTGATCAACTGCGTGGACAGCGCTTACAAGAATGGTACAGCTAAGGTCATCATCAACGGCGGTACCTTCGTGAACTTCGACCCGTCCAACTGCACGGCCGAGGGCGCTCACACCAACTTCGTGGCCGATGGCTACAAGGTGGTGTCTGAGACTCATGGTACCGACACTTGGTACACCGTGGTCAAGGGCTAAGCCTACCGCTGCAAGTTAGACTCTGATATTTTTCCATACAAAAGGGCGCTCTCCCCACCGGGGAGAGCGTCCTTTTCCCGCCTTGCCACCCCTTGTCATTCCGAGACCAGTCCGCAGACTGGTCGTGGGAATCCGTACTCCCCCAGCGGTAGACCCACACGCCCCTTCACCTGAGAGGGAGCGGCAGCGGGTTTGTTGCGCAGTCGATTCCCTTTACGGCCCATAACGAACGCAGCTCTTGAGAGGAAAGGAAGTCCAGAAACCATCGTTTCTGGCGGCGTTTTTTGCATACTTTTTGTCGCTGTTGACAAAAAGTATGCCGTCGGAGACAAAAAGAAAGAACTGCTGGGAAAAGTATGCCACCGGCGGCGCTTCGGCGATTCGGAACACCGTCGTGTCAGCCGGTTTCCAGCCCCTTTGGGGCGTGAAAACCGGGACACTTCCTCGAAATCGCCTCGCTTTTTCCGCCACCGGCGGCGCTTCGGCGATTATCCTTGCATTTTCCCGCCGATGTGCTATACTAAACCCATCACACATACAAAGGCAGAGTAGGGATCTGCGTGTCGCCCCCATGGGGGCATAGTGCCGGCGGAACGGGGAGTTGTCCGCCGGACGAAATGGCATCGCCTTGCAGTGCAGATCTCGCATCCCGCTGCCGCATAGTGGCCATCTCCGGGGCAGTAAGCCCCGGCGCTCCTCTGTGCGGCTGTCCGGCCTGTCCGGTCTGCCAAATCAGAGGAGGTTTTTTTATGCCGCTTTATCCCCATCCCCTGTCCCCCGGCTATTGGCGCAGCGCCGCCGGGGAGCTGAAGGCTCTGCGCCGTCTGGTGTTCATGGCTCTGATGATCGCCGCCTGCATCGTCCTGAGCCACTGCTCCATCCGTCTGGGCGAGAGCCTGTCCCTCAGCGTTACCTTTCTGGCCAGAGCCCTCTGTTCACTGGTCTGCGGCCCGCTGGCGGTGATCGTGTTCGGCGCCGCCGAGGATACCCTCAGCTTCTTCCTGTCCTCCGGCGGCTACCCCTATTTCCCCGGCTATATGCTGACCACCATCACCGGCTGCATGATCTACGCCCTGTTTTTCTACCGGGCTAAAATCACGTGGCGGCGCATCATTCTGGCCAAGCTCCTCACCAATATCCAGAATGTGCTGCTGGGCGCCCTCTGGAGCGCCATCCTGTATAGCAAGGGCTACCTCTACTACCTGACCCAGAGCGCCGTGAAAAACGCCCTGTATCTGCCGCTGCAAATTCTGCTGCTGGGCTTCCTGCTTCAGGCGGTGCTGCCGGTGATGCAGCGCCAGCGCTGGCTCCCGGAGCAGCTGCCGGGCGGCCGCCTGCGTTGGTAAGCGACGTGTTTACAAATAATTAAAACTGGGGGTATTGACTTTACCTGCCCACGGTGGTAAACTCCATTTAGCACTCAGGAGATAGGAGTGCTAAATGGAGTTTTATCATGGAATTGACAGACCGGAAAAAGCAAATATTAAAGATCGTGGTGGACGGCTATGTGGCCACGGCGGAGCCGGTGAGCTCCAAGGCCATTGCTGAGAAGATGCCCGGCAGGATCAGTTCCGCCACCATCCGCAACGAGCTGGCGGATCTGGTGGAGATGGGATATCTGGAGCAGCCCCACACCTCCGCCGGGCGGGTCCCCTCCGCCAGGGGCTACCGGCTCTACGTCAACGAGCTCATGGAGCACCGTGCGCTGCCGGAGGCGGAGGCCGAGAGCATCCGCCGCTCCCTCACCGGGAAAATGTCTCAGGTGGATCAGGTGATGGCCCAAGCGGGCCAGATGGTCTCCAGCATGGTGGGCTACCCCGCCTATGCCGTGGCGGACCACACGCAGGCGGTGACGGTGCAGCGGTTCGACCTCATTGCCGTGGACGATGACAGCTTCATCGCCGTGGCCATGCTGTCGGACAGCCGGGTCAAGAGCCAGCTGCTTCGCTGGCAGCTGCCGGTGGAGCGGGAGGCTCTGACGGAGATGAGCCACCTGCTGAACACGCACTTTACCGGCCTTGGGCCGGAGGAGATGAACGCCCGGCTCATGAGCCTGTCGGATCAGGTGTCCGGCAAGTGGTTCCTGCTGCTGAATCAGGTGTGCGAATACGCCGGACAGCTGCTGAAGGATGCCGCCGGGCAGGAGGTCTATCTGGGCGGCACCACCCAGTTGCTGAAATTCCCGGAGTATCGGGACGCCGACAAGGCCCGTGACCTGATGACCTTTATGGTGGACAACAAGCAGAACCTTCCGGTGCCGTCGGGCAACGCCCCGGTGCAGATCCTCATCGGACCGGAGAATGTGGATGCCGCCCTGAAGGAGAGCAGCGTGGTCATCGCCAGCTACGATATCGGTGACGGTATGCGTGGGCTGGTGGGGGTGGTAGGCCCCACCCGCATGGACTATGCGTCCGTGGCGGCCCGGCTCACCTGCTTTGCCGAGAGTCTGAGTCATATGTTTGAAAAGCGGCAGCTGCCGCCTACCAAGGAGGAACAGTCATGAGCGAGAAAAAAAAGAAGAACACCCCTCAGGAGGAGCAGCCGCAGGCCGACACCGCCCCGGAAACGGAGCAGGCTGCGGAAAAGGCCGCCGAGGAGGAGACCTTTACCGTCACCCGTGAGCAGATGGAGCAGATGGAGCAGCTGGCTAAAATGGTCAGCGATGCCAGCGACAAGTATCTGCGTCTGGCGGCGGAATACGATAACTACCGCAAGCGCACCACCAAGGAAAAGGAAAACGTCTACGCCGACGCCAAGGCGGACACCGTCAAGGAGTTTCTGGGGGTGCTGGATAATCTGGAGCGTGGCCTTGCCCAGTTCGCCGAGGGCGACCCCCATCGGCAGGGCATGGAGCTGATCTGCCGGCAGTTTCTGGCAGTGCTGGAGAAGCTGGGCGTCACCCGCATTGAGGCGCAGGGCCAGCCCTTCGATCCTCAGAAGCACGATGCCGTGATGCACGTGGAGGACGAGAACGTCGGTGAGAACACCGTGGTGGAGGTGCTCCAGCAGGGCTACCAGCTGGGCGATAAGGTTCTCCGGTTCGCCATGGTCAAGGTAGCCAACTGAAAGGAGAAGCGTCATGGAGAGAAAGAGACTGTATCGCAACGTCAACGATAAAATGCTGTGCGGCGTGTGCTCCGGCCTTGCCGACTACTTCAACATCGACCCCACGCTGGTGCGTCTGGCTTGGGTGGTGCTGGGCTTCATGGGCGGCAGCGGCCTGCTGGCTTATATCATCGCTTCCATCGTGATCCCCGTGGACCCGGACCAGCAGTAACGATCCGTAAAAAATCAATCTATATATATCTTATCAGGAGGCAATCATTATGTCTAAAGTTATCGGTATCGACCTTGGTACGACCAATTCCTGCGTCGCCGTCATGGAAGGCGGCGAGGCTGTTGTCATCCCCAACGCAGAGGGCAACCGCACCACCCCGTCCGTGGTGGCCTTCAGCAAGAGCGGCGAGCGTATGGTGGGCCAGACGGCAAAGCGTCAGGCCATCACCAATCCTGACCGCACCATCGCTTCCATCAAGCGTGAGATGGGCTCTGACCACCGTGTGAATATCGACGGCAAGAGCTACACCCCGCAGGAGATCAGCGCCATGATCCTGCAGAAGCTGAAGAGCGACGCCGAGGCCTATCTGGGCCAGCCCGTCACCGAAGCTGTCATCACCGTCCCCGCCTACTTCACCGACGCCCAGCGTCAGGCCACCAAGGACGCCGGCAAGATCGCCGGTCTCGACGTCAAGCGTATCATCAACGAGCCCACCGCCGCCGCTCTGGCCTACGGTGTGGATAAGGAGCAGACCCAGAAGATCATGGTCTACGATCTGGGCGGCGGCACCTTCGATGTCTCCATTCTGGAGATCGACGACGGCGTCATCGAGGTGCTGGCCACCGCCGGCAACAACCGTCTGGGCGGCGACGACTTTGACCAGTGCATCATGAAGTATCTGGTCAGCGAGTTCAAGCGCACCGACGGCATCGACCTGTCCGGCGACAAGGTGGCCATGCAGCGCCTGAAGGAGGCTGCCGAAAAGGCTAAGATCGAGCTGTCCGGCGTCACCAGCAGCAACATCAACCTCCCCTATATCACCGCCGACGCCACCGGCCCCAAGCATCTGGACGTGACCCTGACCCGTGCCAAGTTCAACGAGCTCACCGGCCATCTGGTGGATGCTACCATGGGCCCCGTGCGTCAGGCCATGTCCGACGCCGGCCTGAAGGCCAGCGACCTGTCCAAGGTGCTGATGGTGGGCGGCTCCAGCCGTATCCCCGCCGTGGTGGAGGCCGTGAAGAAATTCACCGGCAGCGAGCCCTTCAAGGGCATCAACCCCGATGAGTGTGTGGCCATGGGCGCCGCCCTGCAGGCCGGCGTGCTGACCGGCGATGTCAAGGGCCTGCTGCTGCTGGACGTCACCCCCTTGTCCCTGGGCATCGAGACCATGGGCGGCGTCTGCACCCGCCTCATTGAGCGCAATACCACCATCCCCGTGAAGAAGAGCCAGATCTTCTCCACCGCTGCCGATAACCAGACCTCTGTGGAGGTCAACGTCCTGCAGGGCGAGCGTGAGATGGCTGCCGCCAACAAGAGCCTGGGCCGCTTCCATCTGGACGGCATCGCTCCGGCCCGCCGTGGCGTGCCTCAGATCGAGGTGACCTTCGACATCGATGCCAACGGCATCGTCAACGTCTCCGCCAAGGATCTGGGTACCGGCAACGCCCAGCACATCACCATCACCTCCTCCTCCAACATGAGCAAGGATGATATCGAGCGTGCCGTGAAGGAAGCCGAGCAGTATGCCGCCGAGGACGCCAAGATCAAGGAGAAGGTGGAGGTCCGCAATCAGGCCGATCAGATGGTCTATCAGGCGGAAAAGACCCTCAGCGAAGTGGGCGACAAGGTACCCGAGAGCGAGAAGGCCCCCATTCAGGCCGGTATCGACAAGCTGAAGGAGACCCTGAAGGGCGAGGACACCGACGCCATCAAGGCCGCCACCGAGGAGCTGACGCAGGCCTTCTATAAGATGAGCGAGAAGCTGTACCAGCAGCAGGCGCCTCAGGGCGACGCTGCTGCCCAGCAGCCCGGCGGCGACACCGGCGCACAGGGCGGCCAGTATTACGACGCCGACTACAAGGTCGTGGATGATGACGACCAGAATAAGTAAGCATCCTGCGCCCCGCAGCGCAGCTTGACCACCGGAAAGGGGCAGGGCTTCCTGTCCCTTCCTGTGGCGTTTGGAACCAGATGATATCCGGCCGTCTTTCCGCCGCCGGATATTCCCGGAGAAGGGAGAAACGCCGGTATGGCAGAAAAACGAGACTATTACGAGGTCCTTGGCGTAGACAAAAACGCCAGCGAGGACGAGATCAAACGGGCCTATAAAAAGCTGGCCCGCAAATATCACCCGGACATGAACCCCGGCGACAAGGAGGCCGAGGAGAAGTTCAAAGAGATCAACGAGGCCAACGAGGTCCTGTCCGATCCGGAGAAGAAGGCCAGCTATGACCAGTTCGGCTTTGCCGGCACCGATCCTAATTACGGCGCCGGTCAGGGCGGCGGTTTCGGCGGCGGTTTCGATTTCGGCGATCTGGGGGACATCTTCGGCAGCTTCTTCGGCGGCGGCTTCGGCGGCCAGCAGCAGCGCCGCAACGGCCCTCAGCGGGGCGAGAGCATCCGGGTCAGCGTATCCCTGAGCTTTACGGAGGCCGCCTTCGGCTGCGAAAAGGAGCTGACGGTGGAGCGCATGGAGCAGTGCGCCACCTGTAAGGGCAGCGGCTGCGCCCCCGGCACCACGCCGGAGGTCTGCCCCGAGTGCCGCGGCAGCGGCGTGGTGCAGACCCGCCGCCAGACGCCCATGGGGGTGTTCGCCTCCAGCAACCCCTGCCGCAAGTGCGGCGGCACGGGCCGCATCATCCACCAGCCCTGCCCCGACTGTCATGGCGGCGGCTTCACCCGCAAGCGTAAGACCATCAAGGTCTCCATTCCCGCCGGCATCGACCACGGCCAGACCATCTCCCTGCGGGGACAGGGCCATGCCGGGAAGAACGGCGGCCCCGCCGGCGACCTGCTGGTCACGGTGATGGTGCAGCCCCACGACGTGTTCCGCCGGGACGGCACCGCCGTGTTCTGCGAGGCCCCCATCACCTTCACGCAGGCGGTGCTGGGCGCCGAACTGGAGATCCCCACCATCGACGGTAAGGTGAAGTACACCATCCCGGAGGGGACGCAGACCGGCACCGTGTTCCGCCTGAAGGGCAAGGGCATCCCTGCCCTCAACGGCCGGGGCCGTGGCGACCAGTACGTCACCGTCACCATCGAGACGCCCCGGAACCTGAACCGGGAGCAGAAGAATGCCCTGCGGAAATTCAGCGAGACCTTGAGCGAGGGGAACTACGAGAAGCACCGTAGCTTCTTCAAGAAGAAGTAACGCCTATGTATCTGGCAGATTATCACGTACATTCCACCTGCTCGCAGGACGGCCGGCAGACCATGGCACAGGCGGCACAGGCCGCCGTGGCCGCCGGAATGGATGAACTGTGCCTGACGGACCACGTGGACACCATCTACTGGGGCCCGGAGCAGAAGCCCCGCTGGGACTTCGACTGGGACGCCGTCCGCCGCCAGTTCCGTCAGGCGCAGGAGCAGTGGGGCCACCGCATTACCCTGCGGCTGGGAGCGGAGCTGGGAGAGGCCGCCATGAGCTTTCAGCGGGCGGAGCATTTGATGCAGAATGCCCCTCCGCTGGACTTTGTCATCGGCTCCGTCCACATGGCGGGAAAGAAATTTCACCATAAGGACCTCTATTATATTGAAAAAGCCGACGAAGCGTATTATGATAGTATCATCGACAGCTATCTGGAGGACGTGCTGGCGCTGGCCCGATGGGGTGAGTTTCAGGTGCTGGGTCACTTGACCCTGCCCCTGCGGTATATTAACGAAAACTACGGTGAGCACATGACCTTCGCCCACCACATGGATCAGGTGGAGGAGATCTTCCGTACCATCATCCCCAAGGGGCTGGGCATCGAGTGCAACACCAACCGTGGAAACGAGTCTCTGCCCGGCGCCGATATCCTGCGGCTCTACCGCCGTCTGGGGGGCGAGATCATCACCTTGGGCAGCGACGCCCACCGTCCGGCGGACGTGGGCTGCTTCATCCGCCAGCGACAGGAGCTGCTGCGGGAGTGCGGCTTCCGCTACTTCACCACCTTTACCGGCGGAAAGCCGGAGTTCAAAGAATTGTAAGAGGAGAATACACCATGAAAATCGCCATCGGCTGCGATCACGGCGGCTATCTGCTGAAGCAGGACATTCTCATCTGGCTGGAGGAGCACAACATCGACTTCGAGGATGTGGGCTGCTACTCTACCGAGAGCGTAGACTATCCCATGTACGGCGAGAAGGTAGGCCGCATGGTGGCCTCCGGTCAGTGCGACAAGGGCATCGTCATCTGCACCACCGGCATCGGCATTTCCATCGCCGCTAATAAGGTGGCTGGCATCCGCTGCGCCCACTGCACCGACCCCCTGTCCGCCGAGATGACCCGCCGCCACAACGATGCCAACGTGCTGGCGCTGGGCGCCGGCATCACCGGCCCCAATCTGGCCAAGCGCATGGTGGAGGTCTTTCTAAACACCGAATTTGAGGGCGGACGCCATGCCCGCCGGGTGGCACAGCTGGATGCCATCCGACCCTGAACCTGAGAAAAAGGAGGTATCGTCATGGCAACCAGAGGTTATCAGAGCTACCGTGGCCGAAACCACGGGAAACTGGCGCTGGTCATTGTGCTGGTGCTGATCCTGCTGGCCGCCGTGGGATATCTGGTGGCGCAGGAGTATATGGTCTACGATGACGAGGGCCACCGGCATCTGGAGCTGCCCTTCCTGAAAAAGGGACAGACGGAGCAGCCCCAGCAGCCGGAGGACACCACGCCGGATGACGTGAATCTCATCGTCGATGAGCCGGAGCACCCTCTGCTGAAGGAGCTTCACGCCCGCCAGCTGCCGGACACCGTGCTGACGGAGGATCCCTCCGCCGTGCTGGCGGAGCACCCGGAGGCGGTGGTGATCCCGGTGAAGCTGCGGGACGGTACCGTCACCTATGACACGCAGACCGCCGCCAGGGACACCGTCACCACCGGCGGCCCGGAGACGCTGACAAGCCTCAAGACCCTCCTCTCCGGCGACACATGGACTGTGGCCCGCATCGCCTGCTTTGCCGATATGGACTTTGCCAACGCCCAGCCCGACCAGGCGGGGCTGCTGCGGACCGGCGACGGCTGGCTGTGGTACGACGATGACGCCGCCTGCTGGCTGGATCCCGGCAAGGCTGCTGCACGGGAGTATCTCGTGCAGCTGTGTAAGGAGTGCGCCGAATTGGGCTTCGACGAAATTCTGCTGGACTACTGCACCTATCCCGTCCACGGCCGTCTGGACCGCATCGACTACGGCTCCGTCACCAACCTCACCGACACCCTCAGCGTGTTCGTGGAGGGGGTGCGGGAGGCCCTGCCCAAAACCACCGCTCTGTCGGTGCTGGTGCGGGATCAGGTGACGGCGGATGCCAACGACGGCGGCGTCACCCTCGCCCTGCTGACGGAGCACTTCGACCGCATCTATGTGGATACGGACACCGTGGACGCAGCGGCTCTGCAAGGGCTGCTCCCGGCAGACTTTGACCCCGTGACCCGGCTGGTGCAGGTGGCGGCGGAGTCCGCCTCCTCCGGCAGCTATGTCACCCGTTGAATTTTCCTGTTGCCAAGCGGGAAAAGTTGTAGTAAAATAGTGGTCACGACCTCTCCTCCGCTGACAGCTGCGGAGCCGGTCTCACGCAATGGATACCCACGAATCATGTCAGGCGGGGAACCGAGCAGCATTAAGAGGGACCATCCATGTGCCGTGAGGGCGCCGGCTCCACAGCTGTCAACGGAGGAGAATTTTTGTTTTTTCGGGAGGAGGAGATCCATGTATCAGGCGCTGTACCGCAAGTGGCGGCCCAAGGTGTTTTCCGAGGTCGTGGGACAGGAGCACATCACGGATACCCTCCGCCGTCAGGTGGCCGAGGGCCATACCGCCCACGCCTATCTCTTCACCGGCACACGGGGTACCGGCAAGACCACCTGTGCCCGGATATTGGCCAAGGCGGTGAACTGCCTGTCCCCGGTGGACGGCGAGCCCTGCGGCCGGTGCGAGGCCTGCCGGGCCGTGGATGCCGGCACCACGCTGGATATCACGGAGCTGGACGCCGCCAGCAACAACGGCGTGGATCAGGTCCGTGCGCTGCGGGAGGAGGCGGTGTATACCCCTGCCGTGCTGAAAAAGCGGGTGTATATCATCGACGAGGTGCATATGCTCTCCACCCCGGCCTTCAACGCTCTGCTGAAGATCCTGGAGGAGCCGCCGGAGCATCTGATGTTCATTCTGGCCACCACGGAGCTGCACAAGGTCCCGGCCACCATCCTCTCCCGGTGCCAGCGCTTCTCCTTCAAGCGCATCCTGCCCCGTGACATGGAGCGCCAGCTGCTGCACATCGCTCAGGCCGAGAAGATTGACCTCACCGCCGACGGAGCGGAGATCCTCTCCCGCATGGCGGGGGGCGCCCTGCGGGATGCCCTGAGCCTGCTGGATCAGTGCCGTGTGGCGGAGGGCCAGCTCACCAGCCGTGCCGTGCTGGACGTACTGGGCCTTGCCGGCAGCGTCCAGACCCAGCAAATGATGCGCTGTATTCTGGACCGCCGGACGCCGGATGCCCTGCTGCTGCTGGATCAGCTGTACCGCAGCGGCAAGGACGTCTCTGCCCTGCTGGGGGAGCTCAGCGATCTGGCACGGGAGATGACCATTCTCAAAGCCGCACCGGAGGGGGGCAGCGCCCTGCTCTCCGGGCTGTATGATACCAAGACACTGACGGGTCTCTCCGAAAACATCTCCATGCAGCGGCTGCTGTATCTGACGGAGACGCTGCAAGGGACCCGTGCCGCCCTGCCGGACAGCTTCCAGCCCCGGACGGATGTGGAGCTGTGCCTGCTGCGGCTGTGTGACGAGAGCCTCTGCGGCGACCTGACGGCCCTCAGCGCCCGGCTGGACCGGGTGGAGGAGCTGCTGAAAAAGGGTGTCCCCGCCCGCCGGGAGCGCCCCGCCGCCCAACCGGCGGCAGAGCGTCCCGCTGCCCCGGAGTCCCGCACCTCAGCGGATTCAGAGTCCCGCCCCGCTGCGGCGGAGAAGCGTCCTCCCGCCCCGGAGGAGGTCCCGTGGGAGGAGCCGCCTCTGCCCAACGAACCGGCGGGCCGGGAGCGTGTCTTTGACATCCCGGAGGAGCCGCAGCGCTCCTCCGCCCCAAAGCCCACTCATAGAACTCCCCGCAGGTCTGTCTCCGCAGACCCGGCCCCCTCGGCGCCCGCAGGCGACAGCCGCCTGTGGACCCAACTGCTGGATCAGTTCAAGGGCCGCCTGCCGGTGAACCACCGGGTCTTTCTCAACATGGCCTCCGGCACCGTGGAGGGTGACTGCCTCACCGTCCACTGCCGCAACGATTTCGTCCGGGACTCCCTGAATAACCGCACGGTGCTGGCGGTGCTGGAGGAGGTCACCTCCGCCGCCGTGGGAAGCCCCGTCCGGGTGATGCTGACGGTGGGCGGCGAAACGCCATCTGCCCCCCGCCCTGCCCCGAAGCCCCCCCGCCCCGCTCCGGAACAAACTCCCACCCCGGAGGAGGAGCGCCCTCCCCTGCCTGCGGAGCCGCCCCTGCCTGCGGAGCCATCCCGCCCCCCGGAGCCGATAGCGGAGGAGGAACGTCCCCCTCTGCCGGAGGAACCCTTGGCGCAGGAGGAGAACGCTCCACCTTGGGAGGGTGGCAGTAAGGATCGGCTGGAGGAGCTGATCGGCCCCGGCAGCCAGCTGGAGCACTTCAAGATCAAATAGTCCATCGGGCTGGACAAAAGCTGGACAAATACCGGACAAAAACAGTCCGCCGGAAGCTCCCGGATCGGACAAAACGGACCCTTAAAACAGATCAATAAGGAGGATACTCAGCTATGGCAAAAGGATACAGCGCACGGGGAGGCTTCTCCGGCGGCGGAAGCGCCATGCGCCAGCAGCAGATGCAGCAGAAGCTGCTGAAGATGCAGCAGGATATGGCGGCGGCACAGGAAGCGGTGGAAAACGCCAGCTTCACCGCCTCAGTGGGCGGCGGTGTGGTGCAGGCCACCGTGTCCGGCAAGAAGGAGCTGACGGCCCTGACCGTCAAGCCGGAGGCCGTGGACCCGGAGGATGTGGAGATGCTGCAGGATCTGGTGATCTCTGCGGTGAACGAGGCCCTGCGCCAGGCGGACGAGGCCATGAACAGCTCCATGCAGAGCTTCACCGGCGGTCTGAATCTTCCCGGCTTCGGCCTGTAATCCCCGGAAGGAAGCGCAAAGACTGGAATCGGCATACGATCAAAGAAGCAACGGGCAGACACGCCGAACGGCGTGTCTGCCCGTTGCTTTTGCCATGGAAAACACATCTATTGGGCGTTTTTGTCATGGCCAACACGGTTTTTGGCGTTTCCATCACCAGTGTGCTTTTCGGCACGTTTTGTTATCGCCGGTGTGCTTTCTGCCGATCGTGTGGATTTTTAGCACTTCTTCTATCTTTATCTTGACGGGCAAAACCGCAGCGGCCAAGGGATGTCCTTTGGGTACTGCGGTTCTTTTCACACCTTTTTCCGCATAGAGATGATATCGGAAAGTCATCTGAGGAGTGGTGCGCTATCAAAGGCAACATGGAGCAGCGGGCGTGCGATCTCGCCCTTTACGTCATAGAGAGCCGTGGAACCGTCCGTTCCGCCGCCAAAAAGTTCGGAATCAGCAAATCCACCGTCCACAAGGACCTGTCGGAGCGGCTCCCGGCCTTTAATCGGGGGCTGTATCTTCAGGTGAAGCAGGTTCTGGAGGAGAATAAAGCCCAGCGGCATATCCGGGGAGGTCTCGCCACCCGCCGGAAGTATAAGGGCGAATAGAAGTCTGCCAAACATACCGAGTACAGGAGAGACGGCCACCAAACGTACCAAGTGCAGGACAGACGGTCGCCGGATGGATCAAGAGAGTCGAAAGAACCGCCGGCCCCCGGAATTTTCTTCCGGAGGGCCGGCGGTATTTTATGTCTGTAGGCCGTTCGATGCAGCTGCCGGGACGGCAGCTTACCGTTGGGTGCGGCGGTTTACCGCCGGATGCAGCAGCTTACGGCTGGGTGTGGGGTTTACCGCTGGGTACGGCGGGTCACTGCCGGGTGCGGCGGTTTACCGCTGGATGCAGCCGCTTACCGCCGGGTACGGCGGTTTGCCGCTGGGTGCGGCGGTTTACCGTTGGGTGCGGCAGCTTACGGCCGGGTGCAGCGGGTCACTGCCGGGTGCGGCCGCTTATCGTCGGGTGATGCAGCTTACTTCTTTCCGGCGGCCTGACGCATGGAGAGGCTGATGCGGTGCTTCTTTTCATCCACCTCCAGCACCACTACCTTCACCACGTCTCCCACGGCCACGGCCTGAGAGGGGTGCTTGATGAAGCGGTCGCAGATCTGAGAGATATGCACCAGCCCGTCCTGATGGACGCCGATATCCACGAACACGCCGAAGTCCACCACATTGCGGACCGTCCCCGTCAGCTCCATGCCGGGCTTTAAGTCCTTGATGTCCAGCACGTCGGTCCGCAGGATGGGGGCCGGCAGATCGTCCCGCACGTCCCGTCCGGGCTTCACCAGCTCCTGCACCACATCCTGTAGGGTGGGAACGCCCACGCCGATCTGCCGGGCGGCGTTCTCCTCCCCCATGGCCCGCACCTTCTGGGGCAGCTGGCTCATGGCGGCGGCGCCCACATCCGCCGCCGTATAGCCGCACAGGGTCAGCAGCTGCTCCGCCGCCGGGTAGCTCTCCGGGTGGACGCCGGTGTGATCCAGCACATTGCGGCTCTCCGGCACCCGCAGGAAGCCGGCGCACTGCTGAAAGGCCTTGGGGCCTACCTTGGGTACCTTCAGCAGCTGCCGCCGGGTGGTGAAGGCTCCGTTCTCCTCCCGGTATTTGACGATGTTTTTGGCGGTGGTGCCATTCAGACCCGCCACCCGGCCCAGCAGGCTGGCGGAGGCGGTATTCACGTCCACGCCCACGGCGTTGACGCAATCCTCCACCACGCCGCCCAGCGTCTCATCCAGCCTCTTCTGGGGCATATCGTGCTGGTACTGCCCCACGCCGATGGCCTTGGGGTCGATCTTCACCAGCTCCGCCAGCGGGTCCTGCATCCGGCGGGCGATGGACACGGCGCTGCGGAGGTTCACGTCGTACTCCGGGAACTCCTCCGCCGCCAGCTTGCTGGCGGAGTACACGGAGGCCCCGGCCTCGCTGACCATCATATAGCTGACGCCGCCCCCCAGGGTGCGGATCAGCTCCACCGTCATCTGCTCCGTTTCCCGGCTGGCGGTGCCGTTGCCGATGGCGATGTGCTCCACATGGTGCCGCCGGATCATGGCCCCCAGCCGGGCGATGGCCTCCTGCTTCTGCCGCTGGCCATAGGTGGGATACACCACCGTGGTATCCAGCACCTTGCCGGTGGCATCGATGACCGCCACCTTGCAGCCGTGGGCATAGCCGGGGTCCAGCCCCATGGTGACGTGGCCCTTCACCGGCGGCTGCATCAGCAGGGGCTTCAGGTTCAGAGCGAAGGTCTGGATGGCCCCCTCGCAGGCCCGCTCCGTCAGGTCACTGCGGGCCTCCCGCTCCAGAGAGGGATAGATGAGCCGGTCATAGGCGTCCTCGCAGGCGCTCTTGATAAACTCCATGGCCGCAGAGCCGGGCTTTACCACCGCCCGGCGCAGGGCGGTGAGTCCTGTCTCCCGGTCCAGCAGCACCGTGACGGAGAGGAAGCCCTCCTTTTCGCCTCGGTTGATGGCCAAGATCTGATGCCCTGCCAGCTTGGGAAGGGGCTGCTCAAAGTCGTAGTACAGCCGGTAGACGGAGTCCTCCTCCCCGGTGGCCAGGCTCCGCAGCCGTCCCTGACGGTGCAGCAGCTCCCGCAGAGTCTTGCGGCTGGCGGCATCATCCGACAGCAGCTCCGCCACGATGTCGTTGGCCCCCTGCAGGGCGTCGGCGGCCGTCTCCACCCCCTTCTCCGGGTCGATGAAGCCCTGCGCCGCCTGCATGGGGTCGGGGCAGTCCCGCCGCTGGGCCAGCAGCAGCTCCGCCAGCGGCGCCAGTCCCTTTTCACGGGCCACGGTGGCACGGGTGCGGCGCTTTTGCTTATAGGGGCGGTACAGGTCCTCCACCTCCGCCAGCGTCCGGGCGCTGTCGATGGCCGCCGCCAGCTCCGGCGTCAGCTTCTCCTGTCCCTCGATGGAGGACTTCACCTCCTGCCGCCGCTGCTCCAGATTCCGCAGATAGGTGAGCCGGTCCTCCAGCTTCCGCAGGGCGGTGTCGTCCATGCTGCCGTGAAGCTCCTTCCGGTAGCGGGCGATGAAGGGAATGGTGTTGCCCTGATCCAGCAGGTCGATGACGTTCTGCACATGGACAGGAGAGGCTCCCAGCTCCTGAGCCAGAAGTTCTGCAATGGTCTGCATAGCTTTGCTCCTTTCGTGGGCGAAAACCGGGACGGAGGTCCGTCCCGGTTTTGCGCTGCTTACTTGTGATACAGCTTCTTGATCTCGTACTTAGGCTCACAGCTGACGTGGATGCCCAGCCGGTTATACAGCTTCGTGTCCTCCTCCGACAGGATGACGGAGAAGTGGGCATCGCAGCCCCGCAGCTCGTCCAGCTTCTTCAGCACCAGCTCCGCCAGAGGGTTGGTGACGGCGGAGATGGACAGGGCGATGAGCACCTCGTCGGAGTGCAGCCGGGGGTTGTGGTGGCCCAGATGGGAGAGCTTCATGTCGCTGATGGGGGCGATGATGGAGGCCGGCAGCAGGTCCAGATCCTTGTCAATGCCGGCAAGGGCCTTAATGGCGTTCATCAGAAGCGCCGCCGACGGCCCCAGCAGGGAGCTGTTCTTGCCGGTGACGATGCGGCCGTCCGGCAGCACCATGGCCCCGGCGGGCATCCCCGTGGACTCCGCCACCTGCAAAGACGCCGCCACCGCCGGGCAGATGTCCGGCGTTACGTCCGCCTGCTGCATGACGATCTCCAGCTTCCGCACCACGCTGTCGTCGGCCTTGCCCCGGACCCGGTCCACCATGCCGGTATAGTACCGGCGCAGGATCTCCATGCGGCTGGCCTCCCGGCAGGCCTCGTCGTCCACGATGGCGAAGCCCGCCATGTTCACCCCCATGTCCGTGGGGGAGCGGTAGGGGGAGGAGCCCTGGATGCGCTGGAACATGGCGTTGAGCACCGGGAAGATCTCCACATCCCGGTTGTAGTTCACCGTGGTCTCACCATAGGCCTCCAAATGGAAGGGATCGATCATATTCACGTCGTTGAGGTCTGCCGTGGCGGCCTCGTAGGCCAGATTCACCGGGTGCTTCAGCGGCAGGTTCCAGATGGGGAAGGTCTCGTACTTGGCATAGCCCGCCCGGATGCCCCGCTTGTGGTCGTGGTACAGCTGGCTCAGGCAGGTGGCCATCTTGCCGCTGCCGGGGCCGGGGGCCGTCACCACCACGATGGAGCGGCTGGTCTCGATGTAGTCGTTTTTGCCCAGACCCTCGTCGGAGACGATGTGGGCCACGTCCGAAGGATACCCGGCGATGGGATAGTGGCGGCAGCTGCGGACCCCCAGCGCCGTCAGCCGGTGGATGAAGGCATCCGCCGCAGGCTGGCCGGCGTACTGGGTGATGACCACGGAGCCCACATAGAACCCCAGCCCCCGGAACACGTCGATGAGCCGCAGCACGTCCTGATCGTAGCCGATGCCCAGATCACCACGGGTCTTGTTCTTTTCGATGTCTCCGGCACAGATGGCGATGACGATCTCCACGTCGTCCCGGATGGTCTCCAGCATCCGGATCTTACTGTCCGGCTGGAAGCCCGGCAGCACACGGGAGGCGTGGTAGTCATCAAAGAGCTTGCCGCCGAACTCCAGATATAGCTTGCCGCCGAACTGGCTCATGCGCTGGCGGATGTGCTCGGCCTGCAGGGCCAGATACTTTTCGTTGTCAAATCCGATCTTCACCGTAATATCCCCCTTTTTACATAACCATATCATTATACACCGCTGCGCCCTCCGGGAAAAGCCTTTTCGGAGATTTCCCTTTTAGGATTTCTACCGATTTTTGCGGCGGAATTTTGGTAAAACCCGCCGTTGCTTTTTTCCCGGCGGCGGGGTATACTGAACAATACACCCCATGAAGGAGGAACCCCACCATGCGCTTTCAGGTGATGTGGAAAAAGACCCATCTGCCGCCGGAGGCCTACCGGCCGTTCTTCGAGACGGACAGCATCGACGAGGCCAAGGACTTCGCCATGCGGCTGGCCTTCGACGAGACCAATCACGTCTACGTGCAGGATACCCGGCGGGATGAGATCGTCCGGGATTTCGACGCCCCGGTGTACCGGGACTGACCGCAGCCCACTATCTGTCCGTTTGCCCCGTTCTCTCCGTGAGAACGGGGCTTTTCATCTGTGTTTAAGTTTGGTATAATAAAATAATTACAGTGACTTCTAAAAACACAAAAGGAGACTTTTTATGATGGATATACGGAGAGCGGCTGCACTGCTGCTGGCGCTGGTAATGATCGCTGCGCTGACGGTGGGCTGCGGCAAAAAGCAGAGTGACACCCCCACGGATACACCCGCTGCCGGTGCGGACGTCCGGACTCCCGACCAGCAGCCGGCGAAGCTGGTGTGCTACAACGGATCGGTGACGCTGCGGTTCGTGCGGGAGGAGGATACGTGGTACTGGGGCGACGACCGGGATTTCCCGCTGGAGCAGTCCATTGTGACGGAGCTGCTGGCCACGGTGCAGGGCTACGCCGCCCTGTCGCCGCTCCCCCATACCGACGATCTGTCCCAGTTCGGGCTTTCGGACACCAAGCGCTACATCAGTTTGACGGACACCGAGGGCAATACCCGCACCTACTGGCTGGGGACGCAGACCGACGAGGGGCAGTACATCCAGCCGGAGGGCGAGACGGATGCCGTGTATCTCTCCCCCGCCGGGGTGGACGGGACGTTGAGCATGGGCATCTATGACATGGCCCGGCTGCCTCAGCTGCCCCAGCTGACGGCGGACAACGTCAGCGCCCTGACTGTCACCGCCGCAGACGGCAAGAGCCTGAGCCTGACGGCGTCGGAGGGCGTATGGCTGCGGAGCGGGCAGGACGTGACCCAATGGAGCGGAAAGCTGACGGAGGCACTGGGACAGCTGACGCTGCTGCGGTGCATCGACTATCGGCCCAGCACCGGGGTGGCGGAGCTGTGCGGGCTGACGGAGCCGACGGTGACGCTGATGGTCACTTACCGGGCTATTGCCGGAGAGACGGAGCTGACGCTGCGGGTCGGCGCCCAGCGGGACGGAGGGTATTATGCCACGGTGAATGATGACGACACCATTTATCTGCTGCCTGCGGCCCCGGCGGAGGCGCTGGCGGCACTGGCGGCCAACGGTTTGAACGGATAAGCTTATTTCAGCCCCTTTCGCCGGAAGGGGCTGCCTGACAGGAGAGACGGGCGCAAGGAAAGGAAGTGATCCCATGCGGATACTGGTGATAGAGGATGAGGCCCGGCTGGCCCAGACACTGGCGGAGCTGCTGCACCGGCAGGGCTACACGGCGGACATCAGCGGCGACGGCTTATCGGGGCTGGACAACGCCGCCTCGGATATTTACGATCTGGTGGTGCTGGACGCCATGCTGCCGGGGATGGACGGCTTCACCCTGCTGCAAAGGCTGCGGCAGGAGGGACACACCGTGCCGGTGCTGATGCTCACCGCCCGCAGCGGCGTGGAGGACAGGGTACGGGGACTGGACAGCGGGGCGGATTACTATCTCACCAAGCCCTTCGAGCCACAGGAGCTGCTGGCCTGCGTGCGGCTGCTGCTGCGGCGCACCGACGGCCAGCCACGGCAGGAGGACGCCGTTACCTGCGGCGATCTGCGACTGGAGCCGGGGACCTTTCTGCTGCGCTGCGGCCAGCGGGAGGTGCGGCTGAGCCGGAGGGAGTACGACCTGATGGAGCTGCTGATCCGCAGCTATCCCCAGATCGTTCCCAAGGAGCAGCTGATCCTGAAGGTGTGGGGCTATGATTCCGATGCCGAGGACAACAACGTGGAGGTCTACATCTCCTTTCTGCGGCGGAAGCTGGAGCATTTGCATTCCGCCGTGAAGATCCGCACCCACCGGCTGGTGGGCTACTGCCTGGAGGTGGGGGCATGAGCGGCATGATCCGCAGGCTCCGGTGGAAGATCGTGGGCATCAGTATGCTGTTTGTGACGCTGGTGCTGGCGGCGGTATTCACCGGAGTGATGCTCACGGCCCGCAGCAGTCTGGAGCAGAGCAGCACCCGGCAGCTGGAGAAGGCCCTGCGGGGCGAGGGCTACGACGGACAGAACGGCCAGCCCTGCTTTGTGACGGAGGTCTATTCCAGCGGCACGGTGCGGGTCATGGGCAGCAGCTACTATCAGATCAGCGAGGAGGACCTGCTGGCGCTGGTACAGGAATGCCTGTCCCAGCAGGAGGAGAGCGGCCTGCTGACGGACTATCATCTGCGCTATCTGCGCTATGACGGCGCTCTCTCCACCCGCATCGCCTTCACCGACAGTACACTGGAGCAGTCGGCGCTGCGGGCCATGGCGGGGAATCTGCTGCTGATCGCACTGGCGGCGCTGGTGGTGCTGCTGGGGTGCAGCTATCTGCTCTCCGGTGTGGCTGCCCGGCCGGTGGAGCGGGCGTGGCAGGAGCAGCAGCGCTTCCTGTCCGACGCCAGCCATGAGCTGAAAACGCCCCTGACGGTGATCCTGTCCTCCGCCGATCTGCTGGCGGAGTCCGCCCCGGCGGAGGAGCAGACGTATGTGGAGAACATCCGGGCGGAGTCCCGGCGGATGAAGAAGCTGGTGGAGGAGATGCTGACCCTGTTCCGGGCGGAGAGTGTCCGGCGGGAGACGGCCTTCTCCGAGGTGGATCTGTCGGACGTGGTGACGGACGCTGCCCTGCGGTTCGAGCCGGTGGTGTTTGAATCCGGACGGCGGCTGCTGTACACCATCGACGAGGGGCTGCAGGTCTCCGGCGACCGGGACGCTTTGGAGCGTCTGACGGGTATCCTGCTGGATAACGCCGTGAAATATGCCCCCCAAGGCACGGATATCCGCCTGACCCTGACCCATCAGGACCGCACCGCCTGTCTGGCGGTGGAAAACGGCGGCGATCCCATCCCGCCGGAGGTGGCGGCCCACCTGTTCGACCGGTTCTACCGGGCCGACAGCAGCCGCACCGGCACGGGCTTCGGGCTGGGACTGGCCATTGCACGGGCCATCGTCCAGAACCACAGGGGAAACATCATCTGCCGCAGTCAGGAGGGCTTGAACCGCTTCTCCGTGACGCTGCCTGTTTTACGCCAGAAGGAGGCGCAGTGACCATGCTGGACCTGCTGATCCGGGGCGGTACCGTCATCGACGGCACCGGTGCCCCCGGCTTTTCCGCCGACGTGGCGGTGGAGGGCGGCGTCATCGCCGCCGTGGAGCCGCTGCCGCCGGATACCCCGGCCCGACGGGTGATCCATGCCGCCGGAAAGCTGGTGACACCGGGCTTCATCGATATCCATCGCCATGCCGATGCGGCGGCCTTCCGTCCCGGCTTCGGAGAGCTGGAGCTGCGGCAGGGGCTGACCACCATTGTAAACGGCAACTGCGGTCTGTCCGCCGCCCCCTTCGGCCCGGCGCACCGGGAGGAAATATTGGCCTATCTGGCCCCCATCACCGGGGAGGCCCCGCCGGAGCTGGAGACGGAGACGCTGGCGGGGTATTTTGCCTCCCAGCCACCGGCCCCTATCCACACGGGGATGCTGGTGGGGGCCGGCGTCCTGCGGGCGGATGCGGCGGGCTACGCCCTCCAGCGATTGGAAAAGCGCCATTACGACGCCATCCACCGCAGCATGGAGCGGGCGCTTTCGGACGGCGCCGTGGGCGTGTCGCTGGGGCTGGGCTATGCCCCGGAGTGCTTCTATACCACCCGGGAGCTGATCGAGGCCCTGCGGCCCCTCAGCGGCGGCGACGTGCCGGTGACGGTGCATATGCGGCAGGAGGGGGCCGGGGTGGTGGATTCCGTCCGGGAGATGCTGACGGTGGCCCGTACCCTGCGGATTCCTCTGCAGATCTCCCACCTGAAGGCCATGGGCCGGGACAGCTGGGGAAAGAAGATCCCGCAGGTGCTGGAGCTTCTGGAGGAGGCCCGGCAGGAGGGGCTGGACGTGGGGTGCGACGTGTACCCCTATACCGCCGGATCCACCCAGCTGCTGCACATCCTGCCGCCGGAGTTTCTGGCGGGAGGCATGGAGGCGGTGGTGCGCCGTCTGTCGGACCCGGCGGCCCGCCGGGAGTTGGCGCAGCGCATCCAGAGCGGGGCGGGCTTCGACGACATTGCCAGACTGGCGGGCTGGGACGGCATCTATCTGACCAGCCTCCACTGCCCGGAGGATCATCCCTATCTGGGGAAGAGTCTGGCGGAGATCGCCGCCATGACGGGACAGGATCCCCTGACCTGCTGCTGCGACCTGCTGGTGCGGGAGCAGGGGGAGATCACGATGATCGACTTCATGGCCTCGGAGGAGGACATCACCGCCATTCTGCAAAGTCCCCTGTCCCATCTGATCTCCGATGCCACCTATCCCACGGAGGGGATGCCTCACCCACGGGTGTACGGCACCTTCCCCCGGCTTTTGCAGCACTTTGTCCGGGAAAAGGGTGCGCTGACGTGGGAGCAGGCCATCCACAAGGTGACGGGCCGTCCCGCCCAGCGGCTGCGGCTGGCGGGAAAGGGCGTGCTGGCGGCGGGGATGGACGCCGACCTCTGTGTATTTGACCCGGAGGCGCTCCGGGAAACAGGAACGTATCAGGAGCCCTGCCGCATGGCGGTGGGGATGGACACCGTCTTGGCGGAGGGCGTGCCGTTGCTGGAGCAGGGTGTGCTCACCGGCGCCCGTCCGGGACGCATCATCAGGAGGTAAGAGTTATGCTGGAGAGTATTATCGATATTGTGCGCCGGGCCGGGGAGCTGGTCCGCAGCGCCAACGACGTGACGGCGGCCACCCATGAGAAGAACGGCCCGGCGGATCTGGTGACGGAGTACGATCTGGCGGTACAGCGCTTTTTGCGGCAGGAGCTGCTGGCCCTGCTGCCGGAGGCGGATTTCTTCGGGGAGGAGGGGCAGCACGATGCCCTGACGTCGCCGTGGACCTTCATCGTGGACCCCATCGACGGCACCACCAACTTCGTCCGGGGCTTTGCCTACACCAACATCTCCGTGGCGCTGGCCAAGGATGGGCAGGTGGAGTACGCCGTGGTATATGCGCCGCTGGCCGGGGAGCTGTACGCTGCCCGCCGGGGCGGCGGGGCTACCCTCAACGGCCGGGCCATCCACGTCAGCGGACGGGATCCCGGCCACTCGTTGGTGGTGTGCGGCTCCACCATCTATGACCGCAGCTATACGGAGCGGCACTTCGCCATCATGCGGTATCTCTACGACCGGGGACTGGACTACCGTCGGTTCGGGGCGGCGGCGCTGGATCTGTGTCAGGTGGCGGCGGGCCGGGCGGAGGTGTTCTTCGAGTGTCGGCTCAGCCCGTGGGATTTCGCCGCCGGGAGCCTGCTGGTGCAGGAGGCCGGGGGCTGCGTCACCACGCTGGAGGGGACGACCATCGATCCCCTGCGCCCCGGCTCCGTGTTCGCCGCCAACGCCCTGTGCGGCGGGCTGACGGCGGAGCTGCCCCGTGGATAAGAGGATATTTTTCGCAAATATTTGAAAATTGTGTAAATTTCTGCTGAAAATCGGCCGTTTCTATGGTGGAAATGCAAAAAAGTCTTGACGTACCCGGGAAATGTGGTATGATAGGCTTTGTAACGAATTTGTAACCTTTTAGCAAGGATCGATCATATGAAACAGGAATTGGAAAATAAGCGTCCCGATTCGGAGGAGCGCCGCAGCATCTGGCAGTGGTGGAAGCAGAATCTGAAGGATTGGGCCTGGTTTTGTAAGGAGCATCCGGACTGGCTGGATCTGGATGTGCAGACGTGGGTATCGACCCATATCGGCCAGCCCCTGCGCCGCCGGTGGCATCGTCTGCGGGAGCTGCGGCACCAGAACCGGCAGCGGCAGCTGCCGGAGACGGAGTGGAAGCTGGGCCAGCTGCTGCTGTTCCTCTGGGGCAGTCTGCCCCGTATGGGCTCCGACCTCCGGGAGCGGCTCACCCGCCGCCGCAAGGGAGCCATCCGCTCAGGCGGACGGATGCGGGCCTTCTTTGAGGGCATGAAGCTGCATCCGGCGGTGTTTGTGGCCAGCGCCGTGGCGGTGACGGCCGTGGCGGTGTGCCTGTCCATGTATACCATCGGCGCCACCGCCCGCTATGACGGCGTGGAGCTGGGGACGGTTCGCAGCGCTCACAGCGTCTCGGCGGCAGTGGATCAGCTGGAGGAGATCACCCGGCAGACGCTGTCCGACACCGATTACAGCATCGACAGCGCCAAGCTGGAGATTCGCACCGGCATCGTGGCCCGGAAGGAGCTGGAGAGCACCGACGCACTGGAGGAGAACCTCACCCGGCAGCTGGGGCTGGTGGATTATGCCTATGTGCTGTATGTGGAGGGGGAGCCGGTGGCGGCCACCACCTTCCCCGGCGCCATCGAGCAGCTGCTGGAGCAGCTGAAAAAGGGCTACATCACCGACAGTACCGTGGACTGCTACTTCGTGGAAAACGTGGAGGTGAAGCAGGAGTACGTGGACCAGTCCCTGATCATGAATCTGGGCTACATCGCCGAGAAGCTCAACGCCACCAAGGCGGGCGAGGTGACCTATACCGTTAAGAGCGGCGATGTGTGGTCCCTCATTGCCGAGGACAACGGCATGACCAATGAGGAGCTGCTGGCCCTGAACCCCGGCTATGACATCAGCGTTCTCCACACCGGCGACGTGCTGACCATCTCCCGTGCCGTGCCGTATCTGACGGTGGTGAACGTGGAGCGGCAGAGCTATTTGCAGGACGTGGCGTACAGCGTGGAATATGTGGACGACCCGGATATGTATCAGGGCGACTACGAGGTCCTCAGCAAGGGCGTGTACGGCAAGGCGGACGTCACCGCCAACGTCACCGTTATCAATGGCACGGAGACGGCCCGTGAGGTGGTGTCCTCCGTGACGCTGAAGGAGCCGGTGGCCGAGCGGCAGGCACGAGGCACCAAGGAGCGGCCCACGTGGTTCCCCACAGGGTCCTTCCGCTGGCCCTGCTACGGCGTCATCACTTCCTATTTCGGCGGGCGCAACACCGGCATCAGCGGCGCCAGCAGCTACCATGAGGCCATCGATATCGCCAACTCCTACGGTACGCCCATCTACGCCGCCGACGGCGGAACCGTCATCTACTCCGGCTGGAACGGTGGCTTGGGCTACTGCGTGAAGATCGATCACGGCAACGGCTTTATCACGTGGTACGGCCACAACAGCGACCTCTACGTCTCTGTGGGCGACCACGTGTACAAGGGCCAGACCATCGCCGCCATGGGCTCCACCGGTATCTCCAGCGGCTCCCACTGCGACTTCCGCATCCAGCGCAACGGCACCATGGTGGATCCCCTGAACTATCTGCCTTGATGAAAATGATTCATGAAAAGCTCCCCGGCTCATGCCGGGGAGCTTTTTGCTGCCCGCCGGGAGCGGCGCAGGCAGCTGCTAAGGGATCGTGGAAAATCCAAAGTTTTCCCAAGAGCGTCAGCCCAGCGCCCACAGCACTACGCCATACACCACGCTGGCCAGTGTGCCGTAGACGATCACCGGACCGGCAATGACGAACATTTTGGCCGCCATGCCGGTGACGAAGCCCTCAGCCTTGAAATCCAGCGCCGGGGACGCCACCGCGTTGGCAAAGCCCGTGATGGGTACCAGCGTCCCGGCCCCGCCGAACCGGGCCAGCCGGTGGTAAAGCCCCAGCCCTGTCAGCAGCGCCGACAGGAACACAAGGGACACCGACGTGGCGGTCCCGGCGTCCTCCGTATTCAGGCCCGCCGCCCGGAAGCCGTCTCCGATGGCCTGTCCCGCCACACAGATGAGCCCGCCGATGACGAAGGCCAGCGCCATATCCTTTCCCAGCGGGGACCTCTTCTGCATCCGCTTCACATACGCCTGATACTCCTTGGGCGTCATATCCACCCGCATCACATCCTTTCTTCCGTAGTATGACCCGCCGCACCGGAAAAATGCGCTTCGGCTTGCCAAACGGCGCAAAACAGGCTATACTGAAAGGACGGAAAGGCGGGTGTTATCATGTACGATCCTGCACATCCCTTCGGGAAAAAACGCTATGACCGGGCCATCATCGACCAGGTGAGCTGCACCGGCTGCGGCTACTGCACCATGTTCTGCGTCATGGACTGCATCCTTTTGCAGCCGGACGGCTTTTATACGGTGGATCTGGACCGCTGCATCGGCTGCCGGTCCTGCAAGGTGAACTGTCCCTTCGAGGCCGTCATCATCCTGCCCCCCAAGGAGGACGCATGACCATGGTCAGACAAACGCACCCTCTGGGGCTGTATCTGCACATCCCCTTCTGCAGGTCCAAATGCGCCTACTGCGACTTCTACTCCCTCTCCGGGCGGGAGGATCGCATGGACGCCTACACGGCGGCACTGGAGCGCCACCTGATCGAGGTGGCCCCGCAGGCGGCGCAGCATCTGGTGGACACGGTGTACTTTGGCGGCGGCACCCCCAGCTATCTGGGGGAGAAGCGGCTGGTGAAGCTGCTGAAAGCCGTGAAGAAGCACTACCGCATCGCCCCCCATGCAGAGATCACACTGGAGGCCAACCCCGACAGTGCCGGGGACTGGAAGGCCCTGCGGGCGCTGCGGCGGGCGGGCTTCAACCGCATCTCCCTGGGGGTCCAGTCCACGGACGACGTCTGTCTCCGGGCCTTGGGCCGCATCCACACATGGCAGCAGGTGCAGGAGGCTGTGGCCGCCTGCCGGAGGGCCAAATTCCCGGACGTGAGTCTGGACCTCATTTACGGCCTGCCGGGGCAGACCATGGAGCAGTGGGAAAAGACCCTCTCCGACGCCCTGACCCTCCAGCCGGAGCATCTGTCCTGCTACGGGCTGAAGCTGGAGGAGGGAACGCCCCTCTACCGGCAGCGGGACAGTCTGACCCTGCCGGACGACGAGGCACAGGCGGATATGTATCTCTACGCCGTGGAGTATCTGCGGCAAAACGGCTATGAGCAGTATGAGATCTCCAACTTTGCACGGCCCGGCCACGCCTCCCGCCACAACCTGAAATACTGGACACTGGGGGAGTATGCGGGGTTCGGCCCCGGTGCCTACTCCGACTTTGGCGGCGTCCGCTACGGCTACATCCGGGACTTGGATCGGTACATTGCCGGGGAGCTGGTGCTGGCGGAGTCGGAGCATATCCCCGTCTCGGAGCGGGAGATGGAGTACATCATGCTGCGGCTGCGTACCACGGAGGGGATGAACATCAGGGAGTTTGAAAACCGCTTCCGCCGGCGCTTCGACCCCTTGGGCGCACGGCTGGAGGTTTACGCCGACCACGGCTTGGCCCAGCGGACGGAGCAGGGCTGGCGCCTGACGCCCCGTGGCTTTCTGGTGTCCAACCAGATCATCGGGGAACTGCAGGAGCTCCTGAACCGGGAGAAGCTGGAGCGTCTGCGCCGGGCGCAGGAGGGCGACTACCGGGTGGTATGAGAGCATCAGAACCCATGTTTTGACAAAATAAGGGACAGAGGGGCGCACCCATGGGTGCGCCCCTCTGTCCCTTATCGTTATCTTCCTTTATTGGCTGCCTGTTCGGATCAGTTGTCGGTGCGGTTGCGCCACTCGACCTCCTGGTCCAGCTCGAACTTCAGCTTTTTGTTCTCCTCCACCAGCTCGTCATAGTGGCGGCTCTGCACATAGTACTTCACAAAGGTGAAGGTGGCCTCTCCGAACTCCTCCTCGGAGTACTCCGGCAGCAGGGAGCCGCCCTTGCGGCGCAGACCCTGCACATTGATGACCACCAGGCGGCGGTGCTGCTCCGACAGCTGGAACAGCTTCAGCTCCTCCGGCAGCTCCAGACCAAGATCAAAGGTCTCGTTGACGATCTCCAGCAGGCGGTGCTGCTCCGGCTTGGCGGAGACGATGACGCCGTGCTCGGCAAACAGCCGCTTCAGATAGTCCACGGAGACCTCCTCACGGGTGATGGTGCCCTTGCCGATGCCGGTGAGCATGGTGTTGGAGAGATTCAGGCTGACATAGACCTCCTGGCCGGTTTTGGGATAGCTCATACAGGTACCTCCTATGTTGCATACGTCCTCGATTTTGCCGTCCGGGACGGCACTTTTTGTTCCGTCTCTACCGTACCACATTCCCACGCAAATTGCAACAAAAAGTTGTACCAAGTACATTCTATTTATACGAAAAAACAGGTGATTTGCAGAAAATCACTGGTTTCATCATTCTAAATGTACCAAACAATTCATACGACCCGACGACACTATACCCCCGTCAGGTCGAAGGCCGGGGTATACTCCTCACTGGCGGAGGTACGCCCCTGCACGAAGCCGTCCACGATGCCGCAGTTTTCCATGTATTCCGCCGCCGCACGGTACTCCGCCGCCGTCACATGGCGGCGCAGGGACCCCTCTGCGCCGGGCTGGGGGGTATACTGGCTCATGAGGGAGAACAGCACCTCCCCCGGACGGAAGGTCCGGGCCACCCAGTCGATGACCCGCCGGGTGCTTTCCAGCTGTCCCGGCAGCACCAGATGCCGGATGACCACCCCCTGCCGCAGCAGGCCATCCTCCATGCGGCAGGGACCCACCTGACGGAACATCTCCCGGATGGCCTCCGTGGCCACGGGGAAGTAGTCCGGGGCGTGGGAATAGTGCCGGGCCGGCTCCTCCAGCCCGTATTTCAGGTCCGGCAGCCAGATCTGCACTTTTCCTTCCAGCAGACGCAGCGTCTCCACCCGCTCGTAGCCGCCGCAGTTGAACACCACCGGCACCGGCAGAGGCTCCTCCAGCGCCGGCAGCAGGAAGGGGACGAAGTGGCTGGCGGTGATGAGGTCGATGTTGTGGGCGCCCTGAGCGATAAGCTCACGGAAGATCTCCCGCAGCCGCTCCGTGGTGACGGCCTTGCCCACCCCCTCGGCGGAGATGGTGTGGTTCTGGCAGTAGACGCAGCCCAGCGAGCAGCCGGAGAAGAACACCGCTCCGCTGCCCCGTGTGCCGGAGAGCACCGGTTCCTCCCACAGGTGCAGCCCGGCCCGTGCGATGACCGGCACGGCGGGCATCCGGCAGAAGCCGCCGCCGTAGGTCTCGGTGCGCTCCGCCCCGCACCGACGGGGACAGATGTTACAGATCATACCCGGTTGATGTCGAAGTCCGGCCCCAGATCCCCGGCCATCCAGTGGCGGCGGCAGAGGCCAATGTACTTGTCGTTGGCTCCCAGCACCACCTGAGCGCCCTCCTTCACCACATGGCCGTGCTGGTCGAAGCGGGCGTTGAAGGCGGCCTTCTTGCCGCACCAGCAGATGGTCTTGACCTCCTCCAGCTTGTCTGCCATCACCAGCAGATGATAGCTGCCGGGGAATAGCTCCCCTTTGAAGTCCGCCCGCAGGCCGTAGCACATGACGGGGATGTTGCAGTCGTCCACCAGATGCACCAGATAGTAGATATCGGCCTTTTGCAGGAACTGGGCCTCGTCCACGATGATGCAGGCATACTGCTGCAACTGCTCATCCGTCATCTGCTGCATCTCGTCGAAGTAGATGCAGGGGTGGGTCAGACCGATGCGGGAGGATACCATGTGGTCGCCGTCCCGTGTATCCAGCCGGGGCTTCACCAGCAGGGTGGCCTGTCCCCGCTCCTCGTAGTTGAACCGTGCCATCAGGGCGTTGGCGGTCTTGCTGGAGCCCATCGCCCCGTATTTGAAGTATAGCTGTGCCATGTCATTCTCCCTCTTTCAGCTCTGCGGTAAATTTTTCGAAGGCGGAGGGGATGGCCAGCCGCTCCCGCTGCTGTGCCTCCGCCCAGAGCCAGTCTCCCGGTCCAAGGCCGTCCACCTCCACCACATAGCCCGTCATTTCCCAGCGAACGTGAGTGAATATATGCCGGGCTGACAGCTTTTTTGTCCACTTGGTGGGGTTTACCCCCCACATTTGCAGCTGCCGGGCGGCCTCCGCCTCCGTCAGTGCTCCCGGTACATGGGGGTACTCCCACAGCCCCGCCAGCAGTCCCGTATCCGGGCGCTGCCGCAGCGCCGCCGCAGCTCCCCGCCGCAGCAGGAACACAGTCAGATGCTCCGTCCGCTTCTCCCGCTTGGGGGAGCGCACCGGCAGCCGGGCCTGACAGCCCTCCTGCCGGGCTATGCAGAAGTCCCCGGCGGGGCAGTCCCCGCACAGAGGCGCTCCCGACGGCAGGCACACCGTGGCCCCCAGATCCATCAGCGCCTGATTGTAGGCGCCGGGCTGCTCCTGAGACATGGCCGCCGCCATCCAGCTGCGGAAGATCTTGCGGTTTTTGGCATCCAGTACATCCAGACGGCTACCGGTGATCCGTGCCGCCAGACGCAGCACGTTGCCGTCCACCGCCGGAACGGCCTGTCCGAAGGCGATGGAGAGGATAGCCCCCGCCGTATAGTCTCCGATGCCCGGAAGGGCCGTCAGCTCCCGGTATGTCTCCGGGAAGCGGCCGCCGTACTGCTCCGTGAGGATGCGGGCCGCCTTTTGCAGATTTCTGGCCCGGCTGTAATAGCCCAGCCCTTCCCACAGCTTCATGAGCCGCTCCGTGTCGACCTGGGCCAGGGCCTCCACCGTGGGGAAGGCCTCCATGAACCGCTGAAAATACGGCAGCACCGCCGCTACGCGGGTCTGCTGGAGCATGATCTCCGACACCCATGTTCGGTAGGGGGATACCTCCTCCCGCCACGGCAGGATGCGCCGGTGGATATCATACCATGCCAGCAGCGGTTGGGCCAGCTGCTTTAGTATCTGTTCTTCCATATCGCTCCTATCATCCGTCCGATGCCCCTCATCGGCTGAACCGTGCAGCGTAGCCGCAGCGGCGGCACAGCTCCTCCGACGGCTGCCGCCGGGAAAAGCCTGTCGCCATGGCTGTGGCCCGTGGGGAGGCCAGTATCTCCGCCAGCTCCTGCCGGTGCAGGTTTCCCAGCGCCAGCCGCCCCTCGCTGTCCAGACAGCAGGGAACCACCGTGCCGTCGCACAGCACGGCGATCTGACTCCGCAGGCCGTGGCAGAACTCCGTGCCGCTGTCCGGAGCCGCCGGATCCGGCCAGTCAAACCGCTCCCCCGGCTCCAGAAACAGCCCCTCCCCCAGCCGCCGGTTGCCCAGACGGTCCGTAGGCAGGGCCGTTACGTCCCGGCCCAGCTTTTCCGAGAGAAAGGACAGGATCTCTTCGTTGCGCCGGTCCAGTCCGCCGCCGTTCCACAGCCGCAGGGCGCACAGGACGCCCCGGCTGCTGAGCCGCTGCGCCGCCTGCCAGACACCCTCCAGATACGGGGCTGCGGCATCCTGCCGTCCATTTCCCTCGAAGCTGTGGAGGGAGACGCTGAGCTTGTGCAGGGCCGGGGAACCCTCCAGTGTGGGCAGCTGCCGGGGAAGCAGCGTTCCGTTGGTCACAAGGCACACCCGAAAGCCCAGCGCCCCGGCGATATCCAGCAGCTCCGCCAACCGGGGATGCAGCAGCGGCTCCCCCATGACGTGGAGCATGAGATACGTCCCATAGGGCCGCAGCCGGGTCGCCAACTGCCGGAATTCCTCCGGCGTCATGAACCGCCGGAGCCGCTGGGTGCCGGGGCAGAAGGCGCACCGGAGATTGCACACGTTGGTGATCTCCAGATACATCCGCTTGAACATCCCAGCCCTCCCCTGCCGCCCGCAGCGGCCTGTCGCTCCCTGCATTATAGCAAAATCCCCGCCCCGGCGCAAGGGAAAACAGCCTTGCCTCCCCGGTGGGCAAAAACAGCGGCCCTTCCGCATTGACAGACCTGCCCCCGGCGGGGTACAATAACAATATATCGGTCATGCCATCCAGGGGATGAACCCCTGATATTGATTTGATCGGAAAGGAGCTGCCTGCCATGCCACAGATCCTCCTTTGCTGCGTTCTGGTGCTGCTGCTGGCGGCGCTGGGGCTGCTGCTGCGCTCCCTGCGCCGCAGGTCCCGCCCCTCCGGCGGCAATGAGACCCTGAAGGTGCTGCTGGTCTGCTTTTTCACCTGCGGCATTCTGCTGCACCTGCCCATGTACGCCGCCGCCTACGCCGGGGAGCACCTGTCGTGGCTGAAAGCACTGCTGGGAGCCGTACACCACACCCTGCGGATGTTCGTGCTGGACGGCGAGCTGGATCCCATCCACGAGTTCGCCATGAGCCGGCCGGCGGTGTGGAGCGACCTCTATTTCGGCGCCGCCATTGTGGTGTATCTGGTGAGTCCGCTGCTGACCTTCAGTGTGGTGCTGTCCTTTTTCAAGAATCTGTCCGCTCTATGGCGCTATGCCTTCCGCCGCTGCACGGAGCTGTATGTCTTTTCCGAGCTCAACGAGGACTCCCTGTATCTGGCGGGCAGCATCAAGGCGGCCCATCCCAAGGGACTCGTTGTCTTTACGGACGTCTATGAAAACGAGAGCGAGGAGTTCGGGGAGCAGATGGCTGCCGCCCACCGGCTGGGGGCCGCCTGCTTCAAGGCAGACATCGCCCTGCTGCGGCTGCGGCGCTCTGACCGCTCCCGCCCGGTCTACTTCTTCCTGATGGGCCGGGACAAGGCAGAGAACATCCATCAGGCGGTGCTGTTGACCCGCCGGTGGGGGACCCGCTCCAATATGCACCTCTATCTCTTCGCCACCGGCGCCGAGAGCGAGCTGCTGTTCCAGTCCGCCGATCCCCACGGGATGCGGATCCGCCGGGTCAACGAGGTGCGCTCACTGGTGCAGCTGCTGCTGTATCAGCAGGGGGAGAAGCTCTTCGAGACGGCGGCTCCTCTGCCGGAGGGCAGATATCAGATCTCGGCGCTGCTGCTGGGCTTGGGCCAGTACGGCACGGAGATGCTGAAGGCGCTGGCGTGGTTTGGCCAGATGGACGGCTACGACCTGCGGCTCACCGCCGTGGACGCCCGGCCTAACGCACGGGAGCTGTTCACCTATCGCTGCCCGGAGCTGATGGACCGCCAGCACAACGGACGGTGCATCCCCGGCGAGGCCCAGTACGATATCCGCATACACGCCGGGATGCGGCTGGAGAGCCGGGAATTTCTGGAGCTGGTGCAGACGCTGCCGCAGCTGACGTATGTGTTTGTGGCGCTGGGCAGCGACACCCGGAACATCGAGGCGGCGGTGCGGCTGCGGGAGCTGTGCCAGCGCCGGGGTCTCCACCCCTATATTCTGGCGGTGGTGCAGGACCCCTTCAAGACGGTGGCTCTCACCTCCGTCACCGACTACCGGGGTACCCCATACGACCTTCATTTTCTGGGCGCACGGGATATGCTGTACTCCGAGAGCAACATCCTCCACTCCCAGCTGGAAGCGGAGGCGCTGACCCGGCACCTGAAGTGGGGAGACGAGGACGTGTTCTGGCGCTATGAGTTCAACTATCGTTCCTCCATCGCCTCGGTCATCCACCATCGGCTGAAGCTGCAGCTGGGTGTACCTGGTGCAGATAAGCCTCCGGCGGAGCGGACGGAGGAGGAAAAGAAGCTGCTGCGTGTCATCGAACACCGCCGCTGGAATGCCTATATGCGGACCGAGGGCTACTGTTACAGCGGCTCCACGGACCCGGCCAGCCGCAACGATCTGGGGAAGCTCCACAACTGTCTGGTACCCTTTGACGAGCTATCCGAAAAGGAGAAGGCCAAGGACGACGATTAAGGCTGAAAAGCACAGCGCTCCACCGTCATTTATGACGGTGGAGCGCTGTTATGTTTGGAGGAAGCGATTATTCTGCCACTCCGACAGGGGCGGTGGCTGCAGCGGCAGACTCCTGCGGTGCGGGGGTCAGCACCTTCACAAAGCAGCGGCGACGCTTGTGCTGCTCCAGCGGGAAGTCCTGCCACTGGGTCTGGACCTTCTCGTTGGTCTCCAGCATGGGGCCGGTCTCCGCCTGCTTTACGCCGATCTTGAAGCAGCCGTGCATGACCTTGCTGATGATGACGGCGTTGACGCCCTTTTTCTGGAGGTCGGGACGCACGGCGATCAGCAACAGATCGATGGTGTCGTTGCGGTGGAAGGCCTTCAGCACATCCGCCCAGCCGGTGGGGAACAGGCGGCCGTCGTGCTTTTTCAGGGCGGCGGCGATACTGGGGGCCGCCACGCCGAAGGCTACCAGATCGTCATTTTCGTCCATGACGAAACAGGTGAGCTCAGGCCTGATGAGGGGGGCGAACTTCCCGGCGTACTTGCGGATCTGGTCGTCCGACAGCTCCACGGTGCCGTACAGGGGGGCATAGGCCACGTTCACCAGCTCGAATACCTTCCGGATCAGGGGCGGGTACTCCAGACGGCTGTGCACCTGATGGATGTGCAGGCGCTGCCGCTTCAGAACATAGGCGGCGATCTTCTCCCAGCGCTGGATGACCCGCTGGTCCGTGGGGACGGAGATGAGATTCTCGGTCCAGTCCACGTCCTTGCCGTAGCCCAGAGCCGTCAGGTGGTCAATATAGTAGGGGTGGTTATAATAGGTAAAGAAGCAGCTGGTGCGGTCAAAGCCCTCCACCAGCATCCCCTCCCGGTCCATGTCGGTGAAGCCCAGAGGGCCGTGGATCTCCGTGCAGCCCAGCTGACGGGCCCAGTCCTCCACCGTCTGGAACAGGGCGGCGGATACCTCCCGGTCGTCGATGAAGTCCACCTGCGTGAAGCGCAGGCGGTGGGTGCCCCACTTGTCGTTGGACTTACGGCTGAGGATGGCACCGATGCGGCCCACCAGCGTGCCGTCATCCCGGCTGGCCAGCCAGCAACGGGCCTCGCAGTAGCTGAAGGCGGGGTTTTTCTCACGGTCCCAGTCTGCCAGATCGTCGCTGTATGTACCGGGGATGTACTGGGGAACGTCTCTATATAAGTCGATGGGGAAGTTCACGAACTGGCGCAGCTGTGCCTTGGTCGTGACCTCGGTGATATGGATCATGGTTCTTTCCTCCTGAGTGATACGCAGAACATACACAACCAGTTTAGACCCTTTCCCCGCAAAATGCAAGCCCTGTGTTGACTTTCTCATGAAAGAGGGCAAAATGCCCTTTGGGGGAAAAGGTGACGCTGACCCTTGCCAGAAAGGGAAAAATGCGATAAAATATCCCTGTTGCCCACCGAAAAAGTTCTGTGGGCCTGCAAGGAACGATACCGGGAGCTATCCCGGCAGGAGGCATATATGACCAAGAAGAAAACCTATGACAACGACAGTATCTCCAGTCTGAAGGGGGCGGACCGGGTCCGCAAGCGGCCCGGCGTCATCTTCGGCTCCGACGGGCTGGAGGGCTGCGAGCACGCCATGTTCGAGATCCTCTCCAACGCCATCGACGAGGCCCGTGCAGGCTATGGCCGGCTCATCACCGTGACCCGCTTTGCCGATCTCTCCATTCAGGTGGAGGATCAGGGCCGTGGCTGTCCCGTGGACTGGAACGAGAAGGAGGGGCGCTACAACTGGGAGCTGGTGTTCTGCGAGCTGTACGCCGGAGGCAAGTACGACAACGAAAACAGTGACAACTACGAGTACTCGCTGGGGCTCAACGGTCTGGGCTCCTGCGCCACCCAGTACGCCAGCCGCTATATGGACGTCACTGTCTGCCGGGACGGCAAGGAGTACCGCCTGCACTTTGAACGGGGCGAGATCGCCGGGGAGATGCGGGTGACGGAGCTCAAGCGCCGCCATACCGGCTCCACCATCCGCTGGCTGCCGGATCTGGAGGTGTTCACCGACATCGACATCCCGGCGGACTACTACCGGGAGGTGCTGCGGCGGCAGGCCGTGGTCAACGCCGGGGTCACCTTCCGCCTGCGGTGCGAGGTAGCGCCGGGAAAGTTTGAGACGGAGGATTTCCTCTATGAGCACGGCATCCGGGACTATCTGGCGGAGCTGGCAGGGGAGGATCCCCTGACGGAGCCGGTGTGCTGGGAGACGGAGCGCCGGGGCCGGGATCGGGCGGACAAGCCGGAGTACAAGGTGAGGCTGAACATCGCATGGTGCTTTTCCAACCGGGTCCACCTCATCGAGCACTACCACAACTCCAGCTTTCTGGAGTACGGCGGCAGTCCCGATAAGGCCACCCGCCTGGCCTTCGTCTACGCCATTGACAAGTATCTCAAGGAGAACAATAAATACACCAAGGGGGAGAGCAAGATCACCTTCCCCGATGTGCAGGACTGTCTGGTGCTGGTGAGCAGCAACTTCTCTACCCAGACCAGCTACGAAAACCAGACCAAGAAGGCCATCACCAACAAGTTCGTGCAGGACGCCATGTCGGAGTTCCTGCGGGAGCAGCTGCAGGTGTACTTCATCGAGAACCGGGAGGCGGCGGAGAGGATCGCCAATCAGGTGCTGGTGAACAAGCGCAGCCGGGAGACGGCGGAGCGCACCCGTCTCAACACCCGGAAGAAGCTGACGGAGAAGATCGACATCGCCAACCGGGTGCAGAAATTCGTGGACTGCCGCACCAAGGATGTGTCCCGGCGGGAAATTTATATCGTGGAGGGCGACTCGGCTCTGGGCGCCTGCAAGCAATCCCGTGACGCAGAGTTTCAGGGGCTGATGCCTGTCCGGGGCAAGATCCTCAACTGCCTGAAGGCGGACTATCCCCGCATCTTCAAGAGCGACGTCATCACGGATCTGATGAAGGTGCTGGGCTGCGGCGTGGAGGTGCAGGGGAAGGCCGCCAAGGAGCTGAATCAGTTCGATTTGAACAACCTCCGCTGGAGCAAGGTGGTCATCTGCACCGATGGCGACGTGGACGGCTTCCAGATCCGTACCCTGATCCTCACCATGCTCTACCGGCTCTGCCCCACCCTCATCAAGGAGGGCTACGTCTACATTGCCGAGACGCCGCTGTTCGAGATCACCTGCAAGGAAAAGACGTGGTTTGCCTACTCCGAAAAGGAGAAGGCGGAGGTGGTGCGCCAGCTGGAGGGCAAGAAGTACAAGGTGGATCGCTCCAAGGGACTGGGCGAGAACGACCCGGAGATGATGTGGCTGACCACCATGAATCCGGAGACCCGGAGGCTGGTGAAGGTACTGCCGGACGACGCCGAGGAGACGGCCCGTGTCTTTGACCTGCTGCTGGGGGACAACCTCTCCGGCCGGAAGGACTATATCGCTGAAAACGGCTGCCGCTATCTGGATATGATCGACGTGAGCTGAGGGGAAATGGACAGATTTGATAAAGATATTTCATTTTTGGAAAGTGTTGACTGCGACCCGATGCTAAAAGAGCTGTGCCGCCAATATTCCATAGACAGCTTTGATGAAAAGTTTCGGGTAATAACCTTCCCAATAAGCGATTTAATTAAAAGGAACTATGAGGCAGGTTACTTTCTAAGCAATTACCCGTATGTGTTGTCACTGTATGGCGTGCGCGACGAGCAGATGGATAATTTGAGTACGGAAGAACTCCCATATTTAGCGACCCTTGCCTGTCTGACATGGCATTTTCGGCGCGACTACTTTTGCCAGGGAACGCTTACTTACCGCAGCATTGCGGAGGGGACCTTACTTCGACTGTTTTGCCATTTAAGGGAACTGTATAAAAAGAACCCAACGGTCTCCACTTTGGAAGAACTCCATCGGACAAAGTGCAGTTCGCTTCCGTGTCAGCCAGGCATTTACCGAGTACTGGCCCCGGAAAAGCTACCCATTTCCTTTATTGAGGGCTCCGACAATTTGCGTGCAAAAGGTTATCCGGCGGCAATTTTGGAACAAAAATACGGCCAATGCACAGATAAAACCGTTTTGTACATCGGCAAGGCTAACGGACGCGGCGGCCTGCGGCAGCGGGTGCTGCAATATGTAAAATACGGCTGGGGCACCGCTGTCAACCACAAGGGTGGGCGCGCCATTTGGCAGGTGAAGGACTATCCGCTCCTGCTGTTAGAGTACGAAGTCTGCGAAAATTGCGAGCAGAGGGAGCATGAGCTGTTGGCCGCTTATAAGAAGGAAAACGGCACCTATCCCTTGGCAAATTGGCGGGGGTAGGCGGAGCAAGGGAATAAAAAACCTCCCCTGTGTAAGGGGAGATGTGCGAAGCGTCGGATGGGTTGATGGCCCCCTTGCCTAAAGGAGGTCGAGGAGGACGGGAGTACGGATTGCCACGGGCGCAGAGCGCCCTCGCAATGACACATTGCAAGGAATGCGGTATAAGCCCAGTTCGGGCCGTTTACCGATAGGATTTTGTAGGGGCGGACGACCCTGTCCGCCCGACCCCGGCAGCGCAGCGTTTTCTAGGGCAGGGCCCATGTGCCCTGCCGCGTGCGGTACGCCGCAAATTAAAATCGATCGTTTTTTGGCGGGGTCATCTTTCTCCCGCCAGTTTGAATACGAAAGGAATCATCTTTCATGGCAAAGAAGAAAACAGAAGAGAAAACCGTCCATCGTCCCGCCGATCCCAATGTCATGGGGCTGCGGGGGACGGTGGTGGAGCAGCCCATCACCCGCACACTGGACGAGAACTATATGCCCTACGCCATGAGCGTCATCGTCTCCCGGGCCATTCCGGAGATCGACGGCTTCAAGCCCTCCCACCGGAAGCTGCTGTACACCATGTACAAGATGGGGCTGCTCACCGGCGGGCGCACCAAGTCCGCCAACATCGTGGGCCAGACCATGCGCCTCAACCCCCACGGTGATCAGGCCATCTACGAGACCATGGTGCGTCTGGCCAAGGGAAACGAGTCGCTGCTGCACCCCTTTGTGGACAGCAAGGGCAACTTCGGCAAGGTCTATTCCCGTGACATGGCCTATGCCGCCAGCCGCTACACCGAGGCAAAGCTGGCCCCCATCTGTGCCGAGCTGTTCCGGGACCTGGACTGTGACGCCGTGGACTTCGTGGACAACTACGACAACACCACCAAGGAGCCTACCCTGTTGCCCACCACCTATCCCAACGTGCTGGTGTCGGCCAATCAGGGCATCGCCGTGGGCATGGCCTCGCAGATTTGCGGCTTCAATCTGGCAGAGGTGTGCGACACCACCATCGCCCTGCTGAAAAATCCCGACCACGACATCGCCTCCACCCTGCTGGCGCCGGATTTTCCCACCGGCGGGCAGCTGGTGTGTGACCCGGCGGAGCTGGCGGAAATTTACCGCACCGGCCGGGGCGGCGTCAAGGTTCGGGCCCGCTGGCGCTATGACAAGAAGGAGAATCTCATTGAGATCTTCGAGATCCCCTACTCCACCTCCATCGAGGTGATCCTGGACAAGGTGGCGGAGCTGGTGAAGGCCGGCAAGGTCAAGGAGATCAGCGATATGCGGGACGAGTCGGACCTCAGCGGCCTGAAGCTCACCATCGACCTCAAGCGGGGGGTGGACCCGGAGAAGCTGATGCAGAAGCTGTATAAGCTGACGCCTTTGCAGGATACCTTCAGCTGCAACTTCAACATCCTCATCGCCGGGATGCCCCGTGTGCTGGGAGTCAAGGCCTTGCTGGAGGAGTGGATCGCATGGCGCACGGAGTGTGTGCGGCGGCGGGTGTACTTCATCCTCTCCCGCAAGAAGGAGAAGCTGCATCTGCTGCTGGGTCTGAAGCGCATCCTGCTGGACATCGACAAGGCCATCGTCATCATCCGGGAGACGGAGGAGGAGGCCGAGGTCATCCCCAACCTGATGATCGGCTTCGGCATCGACGAGAAGCAGGCGGAATACGTGGCGGAGATCAAGCTCCGCAACATCAACAAGGAGTACATCCTCAAGCGGGTGCAGGAGACGGAGAGCTTGCAGGGAGAGATCCAGGATCTGGAGGACACCCTGCAAAAGCCCGCCCGCATCCGCAGGATCATGGTGGAGGAGCTGACGCAGGTACGCAAGAAGTACGCCCAGCCCCGGAAAACCGAGATCATTTACAGCCACGAGGTGGAGGAATATCGGGAGGAGGAGCAGGTGGAGGACTATCCTGTCACCGTGTTCCTGTCCCGTGAGGGGTATTTCAAGAAGATCACGCCCCAGTCCCTGCGGATGAGCGGCGAGCAGAAGTACAAGGAGGGCGACGGCCCCGGCCAGCAGGCGGAAGCCACCAATGCCGCCGAGGTCATGTTCTTCACCGACCGGTGTCAGGTCTACAAGACCCGCCTCAGCGAGTTCGGGGACAGCAAGGCCTCGGTGCTGGGAGACTATCTGCCGGCGAAGCTGGGCATGGACGAGGGCGAGAGTGTGGTATATATGGTGCTGCCGGGGGATTACAGCGGGCATCTGCTGTTTTTCTTTGAAAACGGCAAGATCGCCCGTGTGGAGATGAAGGCCTACGCCACCGTCTCCAACCGCCGCAAGCTCACCGGGGCCTACTCCGACAAGAGCAGGCTGGTGGCCATTCTGCCGCTGGCGGAGGATCGGGAGCTGGCGCTGCTGTCCACGGAGCCCAGGGCGCTGATCTTCCACACGTCCCTGCTGCTGCCCAAGGCCACCCGCTCCACGCAGGGCGTGGCGGTCATGACCCTGAAGCCCAAATACCAGCTGCAACGAGTCTGCACGCCGGAGGAGTCCGGTATCGTGAATCTCCCCCGCTATCGGGCCCGCAGCATCCCCGGTACCGGCGCTCTCCTGCGGCCGGAGGACCGGGGCGAGGAGCAGCTGACCCTGTTGTAAGAAAAAAGGAGGAGCCTATGAAACGGAACGTCCTGACGCAGTATCTCATTATCACGGCGTCCTGCGCCCTGTATGCCGTGGGGTTCAACTGGATGTTTGACCCCAACCACATCAGCGTGGGCGGCTTCACCGGTCTGGGGCAGATCATCAACTACCTGCTGCCGGGCCTGCCCATCGGCACCATCATCATCATCCTCAACGTGCCGCTGTTCGTGCTGGGCTGGCGGTTCATCGGCAAGGATTTCCTGTTCTCCTCCATCTATGCCACGGCCGTCAGTTCCCTGATGATCGACGGCCTGGCGGCGGTGCATACCTTCAAGCCTATGGAGCCCATTCTGGCCTGTCTGTACGGCGGCGTCATCATCGGCGTCTCCTGCGGCATCATGCTGCGGGAGGGGGCCACCACCGGCGGCACGGAGCTGGCGGCCCGGCTGCTGAAGCTGAAGCTGGAGAGCCTCAGCATCGGTACCCTGTGTCTTGCCATTGACATTCTGGTGACGGTGACGTACGCCCTGATCTTCCGGGATTTGACCCGTGCGCTGTACGGCATGATCTCCCTGTCTCTGATCTCCGTGTCCATCGACAAGGTGGTCTACGGCCCCAATGCCGCCAAGGTGGCCTATATCATCAGCGACCGCCATGAGGAGCTGACCCGCCGCCTGCTGGAGCTGGACCGTGGTGTGACGCTTTTGCAGGGTAAGGGGGCCTACAGCGGCAGGGACAAGCAGGTGATCCTGTGCGCCTGCGCCCGGACACAGATCATCCCTGTGAAGCGGGCGGTGCGGGAGATCGACCCAGACGCCTTTGTCATCGTCTGCGACGCCCACGAGATACTGGGCGAGGGCTTCGGCGTATATGCGCCGGGCGGACTGTAAGGTGCGGCCATGAGAAAACGCGTATGGGCGCTGGCGGCGGCCCTGCTGATGCTGCCCCTTACCGGCTGCGGCTCCCTGCTGAACCGGGATTACAGCGTCACCGAGCCCCACAGCTCCAGCTACTACGAGAGCGAGGACCGATCCGTCCTCCGGGCGGAGAGCTATCAGGATCTGGTGAATGCCCTGCTGGTGCTGATCAGCGGCGGGGCCAAGGAGGGAACCATCTGGCTCTACCCCGACGACAGCGGGCTTCCCGCCCCGCAGGCGGCGGAGCGGGCGTGTCTGGAGGTGCAGAAGGAGACGCCGCTGGGAGCCTACGCCGTGGAGTACCTGACCTATACGGTGGACGAGACACCTCGGAACTATGACGCCATCCAGCTGACCGTCGGCTATCGCCGCACGGCGGCTCAGGTAGCGGGTATTGTGCATATCACCAGCACCTCCGCTCTGGGGGATCTGCTGCGGGAGGCCGCACGGAACCACGCTGCGGAGCTGGTGGTGCAGGTGGGTTACTTCGATCATCAGGCGGAGGAGGTCCGCACACAGGTGACGCAGATACAGGCCGAGGTGGAGCCGGAAAGCAAGGAACCGTGGACGGTGAATTTCTACCCGGATTCGGGGAACGCCGGCATCATTGAGGTGCTGCTGAGCGGCGCAGGGAGCGCAGAGGGTGCAGAACAAAATACAGAAAATGCAAATTAGCGCTTGACAAATCCGAAAAACGCAGGTATAATTACTCTTGCGTTTGCGGGCGTAGCTCATCTGGTAGAGCGCGACCTTGCCAAGGTCGAGGTAGCGAGTTCGAGCCTCGTCGCCCGCTCCAAAAAGAATACCCCATCCGACAGGATGGGGTATTCTTTTTGGAATGTGCCGCAGCACCGGAGAACTCGCTGCCTCGACCTGCGCGAAGCGCGTCAAATCAAGAGGTGAGGCAGGGCTCCCGCGAATGGCGACAGCCATTCGTGGGATGCCGGGAAGCGAGTTCGAGCCTCGTCGCCCGCTCCAAAAACACCACCCAAAGGGTGGTGTTTTTTTCGCTGATTCGGCCCTCACCGCCGTGTCAGGAAGACACAAAATAACCTCCCAAAACCACTCCGCCGGAGGGCCACCGCTGCATCGACAATTTCCACTCTTTTTGGAGGGCTTTTGTGTTGACATAACGACGTGGAAAAGTCTGTGGAAACTGTGCAAAACCCAGTAGATAAGCCATTTGCGGAGGTTGCAGGCTGTTATTTTATGCGTAAACCTGGAAACTTATTTCGGGAAAAGAGACTTTTTGTCGAGGAGAGCCGAGCCCCGCACTGAGAACCTGCGGGCCATGCGGCGGCTGAAAGCAGACAGCGGGACGGCCTGCATCCGGGGTGAAATTTTCTATAAAAAGGGGATTCCATCCCGCAGACAGATTTGTTATAATAGGGGCGACAACAGGCGTTTTGCGAAAGGAGCGAACGGTATGATACGAGTTGCTGTCATCGGCTGCGGCAAGATCGCTCAGGTGCGCCATCTGCCGGAATATGCCACCAACCCCAACGCACAGCTGGTGGCCTACTATGACAAGAACAGCCGGCGGGCGCACGAGGTGGCCGCCCAATACGGCGGAAAGGTCTACGACTCCTACTTCGATCTGCTGAAGGACCCGGAGATCGACGCCGTATCCGTGTGTGTGGAGAACCGCAGCCACGCAGAGATGACCACGGCGGCTCTCTACGCCGGGAAGCACGTGCTGTGTGAGAAGCCCATGGCCGTGACGCTGGCGGAGTGCGAGTCCATGGTGGCGGCGGCGGAGTTCAACAACCGGCATCTGATGATCGGCCACAATATGCGCTTCGATCCGGTGCATCGCCGGGCCAAGGAACTGCTGGAGCAGGGGGCCATCGGTGACGTCATCACCTTCCGCACGGGGCTTGGAACCTCCGGGCCGGAGGGCTGGTCCATGGAGGGCAACTGGTTCTTCGACAAGAAAAAGGCCGTTATGGGCGCTCTGTCGGATCTGGGCATCCACAAGATCGATCTGATGCAGTATCTGACGGGGCAGACGGTCATCGAAACCACCGCCAAGATCCTGACCCTCAACAAGCACGACCGGGAGGATCACCTCATCGGCGTGGACGACAACGCCCTGTGCATCCTGCGGATGAACGGCGGCTCTGCCGGCACCATGGCCGCCAGTTGGACGGTATACGGTCAGGAGAGCAACTCCACCTGCCTGTTCGGCACCCGTGGCGTCATGCGGATCTACAACAGCCTCACCGCCCCCATCGAGGTGCGGGACCTGAACAACACCATCACCGCCTATCAGTTCGAGCACCAGACCCGCTCCGGCGTCATCGACGAGTTCATCGACGCACTGGAGCACGACCGGGAGCCGGAGGTTTCCGGGCGGGAGGCACTGACCACCATGCGAACCATTTTCGGCTGCATCAAGTCCTCGGAGACGGGGCGCACCGTCAGTGTCAACAGCTCTTTCGTGACCCATTTGCAGGACGGCTATCGCCGGAATAAGTAAGCTGTCGAAAAAACAGACCAACGGGAGCGGCTGACCGCTCCCGTTTTCGGAGAGGAGCGTTTTCATGTATCGCATCGGTATTGATCTGGGCGGCACCAACATCGCCGTAGGCGTGGTGAACGACCGCTATGAGATCGTGGCCCGCCGCAGCGTCCCCACCGGGGCGGAGCGCCCGGCGGAGGAGGTCATCCGGGACATGGGCGACGCCGTGGAGGAGACTCTGCGGCAGGCGGGGCTCACGGCGGGGGACTGCGCCTCTATGGGCGTTGGCGCCCCCGGTGCCTGCGACCCCCAGACGGGGGTGGTGAAGCGGGCCTATAACCTCAACTGGTTCGACGTACCGGTGTGCCGGATGCTGCACCAGCGGTTCGGCATCCCCGTTCGGCTGGGCAACGATGCCAACTGCGCCGCTCTGGCGGAGGTGGTGGCCGGGGCCGCCGTGGGCTGTCAGGATATGGTGCTCATTACGCTGGGAACCGGCGTGGGCAGCGGTATCATCTCCCGTGGAAAGATTCTCTCCGGTCTGCGGGGCGGCGCCGGGGAAGCGGGGCATATGCTGCTGGTGCTGGACGGTGAGCCCTGCACCTGCGGCCGCCGGGGCTGCTGGGAGGCCTACGCCTCCGCTACGGCCCTGATCCGCCAGACCCGTCAGGCGGCGCTGGCGCATCCGGAGTCACTGCTGGCTCAGGTGGAGGAGATTACCGGTCGCACCGCCTTTGATGCCGCTCAGCAGGGCGATGCCACCGCTGCGGAGGTGGTGGCCCGGTACGCCGTGTACGTGGCGGCGGGGCTGACAGACTTCGTGAACATTCTAGCCCCGGAGATGATCCTGCTGGGGGGCGGCATCAGCCGTCAGGGGGAGGCCCTGCTGGCCCCTATCCGGGAGTATGTGGCCACCCACTGTTTCGGTCAGCGGGAAGGGGCCATCCCCACCATCGCCGCTGCGAAGCTGGGCAACGAGGCGGGCATCATCGGCGCCGCCGCCCTGTGAGGGCTTGCGGTTTCAGCACAAAGAGAGGAGGTATTTCCATCGGAAATACCTCCTCTCTTTGTGCTGCCGGATGTCAGCGTGTCCGGTGGTGGTTTGTCTGGTTTTGCCGGTGGGTAGATTTTCTGCTGATTACCTCCGGCGGCCTACTTTTCCCAGCAGCTTTTTTCTTTTTTGTCTCCGACGGCATACTTTTTGTCAACAGCAGGAAAAGTGGGCAAAAGCCCGATACTCCCCCCCAGCAAAACGCACGGCCCCGGAGATCTCTCCGGGGCCGTTTACCGTATGTGATTTACTCCCCTCGCCGGAGGGTGCAGCGCTGCACCTCGTCCATGGTGGGGATAGACGGAGCGGCGCCGGGCCGTGACACGGCAATGGCCGCCGCACGGGACGCCAGATCCAGACACTCCTCCTCCGGACGCCCCGCCGCCATACAGGCCACGAAGTAACCGGTGAAGGTATCTCCGGCGGCGGTGGTGTCCACCGTCCCCACCTGATAGATGCCCTGCCGCAGACGGCGATGGCCATTGTCATATACGCAGCCGTGGCTGCCCAGCGTCAGCAGCAGCCGGCACCGGGGCCACCTCTGCCGCAGGGTGTTCAGGATGCCCTCCTCGCCGTCGCAGCCCGCCAGAGCGGCTCCCTCGATCTCGTTGAAGATTAGCAGCCATGCCTCCCCCAGCGGGAGCCGGGAGATGGACTCGTCGATGGGCGAGGGATTGAACACGATCCGCAGCCCCCGCCGGGCGGCCTGCGTCATGAGATAATCCAGACCGTTGATCTCATTTTGCAGGATGAGATAGTCCCCTGCCTGAAAGTGCGCCAGCACCCGGTCGATCTCCTCGTGGGTGATCTCCTGGTTGCAGCCGCCGAAGAGCAGGATGCAGTTCTGCCCGGAGGGGTCCACCTGAATGACGGCATGGCCGCTGGGGCCGTCGCCTACGGTCACAAAGTCCGTGTCCACCCCGCTCTCCCGCAGGATATCCGTCAGGACGGTGCCGTCTCCGCCGATCTTTCCGGCGTGGCTGACCGTTCCCCCGGCCCGTGCGGCGGCGATGGACTGGTTCAGCCCCTTGCCGCCGCAGTGGACGGTGCGGCTGGTAGAGCTCAGGGTTTCCCCCGCCTGCACGAAGTGAGGCACCTGATATACAAGATCCAGATTCAGAGATCCATAGCTGAGAATGTGCGCCATACGCCCCTCCTTACGCCGCCTTTTTCCGGTTGCTCAGTACCTTCCGCAGCAGCGGCCAGCAGAGGGACAGCACCGCCAGCAGCAGGAAGAAGATGCAGATGGGCCGGGTGAAGAAGATGGAGGCGCTGCCCTGACTCAGCAGCAGGGACCGGCGCAGATTGCTCTCTGCCAGCGGCCCCAGAATCAGCGCCAGCACGATGGGCGCAATGGGGATCTCCAGCTTCAGGAAGAAATAGCCGATCACGGCAATCAGCAGCATAGCGCCCACGTCGAACATATTGTTCCGCAGGGCATAGGAGCCGAGGATGCACAGCACGAAGATGATGGGGGTCAGGATGTAGGGCTTGATCTGGATGACCTTGATGAACAGGCGCACACCCAGCAGGCCCAGCACCAGAAACAGGAAGTTGGCCACCAGTGTACTGGCGAAGATACGGTTGACGATGTCCATGTGCTCGGTGAACAGCTGGGGACCGGGCTGCAGACCCTGCAGGGTCAGAGCGCCGATGAGCACGGCGGCGGTGGCGTCGCCGGGGACACCCAGCGTCAGCATGGGTACCAGAGCGCCGCTGGTATCGCCGTTGTTGCCGGCCTCCGGGGCGGCGATGCCCTCCACGCAGCCGGTACCGAACTCCTCCGGATGCTTGGAGCGCTTCTTGGCCACGTCATAGGACACAAAGGCGGCGATGTCCGCACCGGCGGCGGGGATGATGCCGATGAAGGTACCGATGAAGCCGCACATGATGGACACCGGCAGGGATTTCTTCAGATCCTCCCTGGCGGGCAGCACACGGGTCACCTTCTGGGTGATGTGGTTCTGCGCCACACCGGTCTTGAGGTTCATGAACACCTGTGCAATGGCGAACAGACCGATCATCAACGGCACCGTCTGAAGTCCGCTGTACAGGTTCACCACGCCGAAGGAGTAGCGGGAGAAGCCTGTCAGGGGGTCCAGACCGATGGTGGACAGCAGCAGGCCGATAAGACCTGCGATGATACCCTTGAGCATATTCTTGCCGGAGATGCTGGCGATGATGGTCAGGCCGAATACCGTCAGGCAGAAATACTCCGGCGGGCCGAACTTCAGAGCCAGCTTGGCCAGCTGGGGTGCCACGCAGATCAGCACTAAGGCGCTGATGGTGCCGCCGATCCAGGAGGCGAAGGTGGAAAGGCCGATGGCACGGCCGCCTTCACCACGGGCGGTGAACTGCCGGCCCTCGATCATGGTGGCGGCAGAGGCGGGCGTGCCGGGGGTACCGATGAGGATGGCGGTGATGGAGCCGCCGTAGATAGCGCCGAAGGAGATGGCCAGCAGCATGGAGATGCCGGCCGCCGGGTCCATGCCGTAGGTGAAGGGCAGCAGCAGCGTCACGCCCATCACCGAGGTCAGGCCCGGCATAGCGCCGATCATGATGCCGCCGATGGTACCGGCGATCATCATCAGAAGATACTGGGGAGAGAGGATCTCGCCCAGCGCTGTGAGAACTCCCATAGAAACCTCCGTTCTAACTCATATCAGCCCAGCAGCCCGGAGAGCAGGCCATTGGGCAGAGGGACCTTCAGGAACATACCGAAGATAGCGTACAGCACCACCGGTGCCAGAATGGACACGGCCACCATCAAGGGCCATGCCTTTTTGAACGGCTCGTTAAGCAGCAGAGCCATCATGACGAACACGGCCCAGATGCTGTCGAGAACGAAGCCAAGAATTTTCAGCAGGAAGAAATAGACCACTGCTGCGGCGATTCCGATCAGTAGTTTTTTATTGAACAGGTCTGCCTTTTCGGCATCCCCCTTTTTGATCTCCTGAACGATAAGAACGATCCCGCACACTGCCAGACCTACGCAGACGGCCTTGGGGAAAGCGCCGGGGCCGATCTCCGTCTGACCCGGCAGAGTCTTGAAGGTATCGGCATAAAAGAAGAAAAATGCGGCGGCCGCTATCAAAACCACGGAGAAAACAATATTCAGCTTTTTCATAAGTTCTCCTTTCGAGTGTGGGCGGTACACACCCATGTGCGTACCGCCCACTTGAGTCGGTTAAGACGATCAGCTCGCAGAATTCAGATAAGCGGCAATGATCTTCTCAAAGTTGCCGGACATACTGTCCAGAATGTCGTTGGTCTCCTGAGCGTTCAGGGGCATATAGGTCATGTTAGCCGCCTCGATCTTCTCACGGCAGGCGTCGCTGTTGATGACCTTCTCGAAGCCGTCGCACAGAGCTTTCTTCACATCGTCGGGGGTGTTCTTGTTGACGCACAGGCCACGCAGAGCCACGATGGTCAGATCCACGCCGGACTCCTGGAAGGTGGGGACATCGGGATAAGTAGCCAGACGCTCGGTGTTGGCCACGGCCAGAACCTTCAGCTCACCGCTGTCGATGTTGGAGGCAGCCTCGGCGGCGGAGCATGTCACAGCGTCCACATGGCCGCCCAGAACGGCGGTGATGGCGGAAGCGGCGCCGTCAAAGGGAACGTGGTTGAAGCTTGCGCCGGTCTCCAGCTCGATGCCGATGGCAGCCAGATGCCAGATGTTGCCCATGCCGGAGTTGGCCAGCTGCACGGTGCCGGGCTTCTCCTTTGCCTCGGCGATGAACTCCTCAATGGTGTTCCAGCGGGAGTCGGCACGCACGATGATGGCGGCGGGCTCGCCGTTGATGACGCAGATGGGATCAAAGGCATCACGGGTGGTTTCGGCGGGAGCCAGACCCAGCAGAGGCAGGGTAATGAGGTCCACGGAGCAGGTACCCAGCGTGTAGCCGTCGGCAGCTGCGTTCAGCGCCTCAGTCAGGCCCACGGTACCGGAGCCGCCGGTCTTATTCTCCACGTTGATGGTCTGACCGAACACATCCTTGCCGCACTCGGCCAGGATACGCAGAGCCAGATCGGTGCCGCCGCCGGCGCCGTAGGGGCAGACGATGGTCATGGGCTTGGTGGGGAAATCGGTGGCGTTGTTGTTATCGCTGTTGGTGTTGTTGTCGTCATTGGTCTTGTTGCCGCAGGCGGCCAGAGCCAGAACCATCACAACGGCCAGCACCAGAGACAGGAACTTCTTTGCACGGCTGGATTTCATTGCTTTATCCTCCTAATTTATACTCCGAATCTTTTTGGGTATCGTGTATGCGGGGGTCTTAGTCCATGTCAGCCAGGAGCTTCTCGATCTTCTTCTTGTTGGCCTCGTCCAGCTCGCCCAGGGGCTTGCGGGGCAGACCGGCGAAGTCCAGACCCTGAGCCTGCAGGGTGTACTTGCAGATCTCCTGCCAGTGAGGTACGCCGTCCACCTTGTCGTGGAAGAAGTAGTCGATGTAGGGCTGGATGTTGTTCTGAGCCTTGATGGCGCCCTGAATGTCGCCGGCCTGAGCGGCGTCCAGCAGAGCACGGCACTGCTTGGGCAGCACAGCGGGGAAACCGGACAGCCAGCCGTCGGCGCCCACCAGCAGACCCTCCAGAGCGCAATAGTCGTGGCCGTAGAACACGTTCAGCTTGTCGCCCAGATGGAACTTCAGCTCATGCACACGGTTGGGATCGCCGTGAGCGGCCTTGATGTCCTGAATGGTGCCGTCGTTGACCAGCTCCTCGATCTCGGGAACGGTCATCTCATAGCCGGCGAACCAGGGGTTGTTGTAGATCATCATGCGGATATCCAGAGCGGCACGGATATCACGGAAGTGCTGCATGACAGCCTTCTTATGGGGATTGAGGTAGTAGGGCAGGATCACCATCACACCGTCGGCGCCGCAGTCCTGAGCGTACTTACTCATCTTGATGGTGTTCAGGGTGTCATAGCGGCCGGTGCCGCAGATCAGAGGCACCTGACCATTCAGGAAGGAGGCCACGTGGCCGATGATCTCACGCTGCTCCTCCATGTTCATGGCGACGTTCTCGCCAGTGCTGCCGCAGATGGAGATGGACTGAGCACCGTTGTCCAGCAGCCAGGTCAGGTACTTCTCCATGCCCTTCTTGTTGTAGGTCTGGTCAGCGTTCCAGATGGTCATGGACGCCGGACAAATACCATAGGGCTTCTTGGCGGTTTCTTTCACTTTCATAATGTTCTTCCTTTCCCGTTTTGAATTGGTGACTATTTCTTCAAGCCTGCACCGCAGGCGGGTATACAAAATTTTTAATTTTTAATTTTTTATGCGGTAAGAAAAAACGATATCCCTCGGGTCAGATCATCAGGTTGTCCCAATAGCGGTTGGGTACGGCTGGCGGCCCGGCGGCCGCCCATGATGGGGAAGGGATATCGTTTTGCTTATGCGTTCATTTTCGCCAGAATTTTCTGGCAGGCGCCCTGAATGTGGTCCTCAATGATGTCGTGGGCTCGGGTGAAGTTTCCGGCCTTCAGGGCTGCCAGCAGCCGCTCATGGTCGTCGGAGGCTACCTGCTGCTGGGAGCGGGTGTGGCTGGTAAGAAGGTAGTTGGCCACGATGAACTGGCCCTGAATGCGGTCATAGACCTCACTGAGACAGCGGTTCCCGGCCTGTTCCACTAGTATCCGGTGGAAATCCAGATCGGTGCGCCGGGTCTGGACGATGTTGGACGTCTTGTTGGAGGCTACACACTCCCCCGCCAGACGCTCCAGCGTCTCGAAGTCCATGGGCAGGAGCTTGTTCTGGATATCCGTCAGCGCCTGATGCTCCAGCAGCAACCGCATCTCGATGATATCGCAGACCTCCTTCTCACTGAAGGTGGGCACGGAGAAGTGTCCCTTGCTGGAAAAGACCACCATGCCTTGGGTATGCATCCGTTTCAGGGCCTGCTGGATGGGGGTCCGACTGACGCCGTAGCGCTCCGCCAGCTCGTCCAGATTCAGCGCCTGTCCCGGCTTCCAGTTGCCCTGCAGGATCTCCTCCAGGAATGCTTCGTGGATGGTCACATCCAGATTCTTTTTCAGTGCCATGTGCTTCACCGTCTGTCCTCGCTGTGTTCTTCTTTCTGTTTACATTCTTATGATAATCCAACTTTCGACCAATTGCAATACACGAAACCTCCAATTTAATTTTTAATTTTTTATAAAAAACGTAAAATTTCCGTCAATTTTTTCAGATGCTTCCATGTTGGCAAGCCATCGCCGCCGGAAAGCCCACCGGCAGAGCGGTACTTTTCCTGTGACCCGCCCCGCATCGGGGGCATAGGATAAGGGCGGAGAGACATTCTCCGATCCGGGCGCAATGCCCAATGGCAAGGGAGGACGGATATGATGATACAGCTCCTGCACGCCGCCTTCGTGTACCAGTCCCCGGACGGGGAGGTGGAGGCGCTGCGGGATGTCTCCTTCGATGTGCAGGAGGGGGAATTTTGCAGCATCGTGGGTCCCTCCGGCTGCGGAAAATCCACCCTGCTGTCGGCGCTGGCGGGGCTGGAGCCTCTCACCGGCGGCCGGGTGGAGCTGAAGGGCGAACCGGTGTGCGGCCCCTCCCGGAAGGTGGGGTTCATGCCCCAGCGGGACCAGCTGTTCGAGTGGCGCAGCATCTGGAGCAACGTGACGCTGGGCCTGACGGTACGGGGCGAGAATACGCCGCAGCGGCAGGCCCATGTCCGGGAGCTGCTGGAGCGCTACGGGCTGGCGGACTTCGCTCAGAAGCGGCCCTCCCAGCTCTCCGGCGGGATGCGCCAGCGGTGCGCCCTGATCCGGACGCTGGCGGCTCAGCCCAAGGTGCTGCTGCTGGATGAGCCCTTTTCGGCGCTGGACTATCAGACAAGGCTGGCCGTATCGGCGGATATCTACCGCATCATACGGCAGGAGGGCAAGACGGCGCTGCTGGTGACCCATGATATCTCCGAGGCCATCAGCCTGTCGGACCGGGTGGTGGTGCTGAGTCACCGCCCGGCGGTGGTGAAGAGCATCCACCGGCTGACCCAGCTGCAGGGGGTGCCGCCCTTGCAGCGGCGGGATCACCCGGCCTTCGCCGGGTATTTCAAGTCCATCTGGAAGGAGCTGGAAGTGCATGAAGGATAGCGCTCCTTCGCCCCGGCGGCTGCAATATCTGCGGGACTACCGCCGGAGAAAGCGGTCGATCCGGCTGTGGCAGGTGTGCCTGCTGGCGGGTCTGTTCGCCCTGTGGGAGCTTACCACCCGGCTGGGCCTCAGCGACGGCTTCCTCACCAGCAGCCCCAGCCGCATGGCCGGTACCCTGCAAAGCTTGTGGCACAGCGGGGACCTGTGGCGGCACATCGGCACCTCGTGTCTGGAGACGGTGGTGGGCTTCACCGCCGGAACGCTGCTGGGAACCGCCATCGCCGTGGCCATGTGGTGGTGGGAGAAGCTGGCCCGTGTGCTGGACCCCTATCTGGTGGTGCTGAACGCCCTGCCGAAAACGGCGCTGGGGCCGATCTTTATCGTGTGGATGGGGGCCGGGATGGGGGCCATCATCGTCATGACGCTGGCCATCTCCCTGATCGTCACCATTCTGACCATGTATCAGGGTTTTATGACCACAGACCCGGAGAAGCTGCGGCTCATGCGCTCTCTGGGGGCCAGGCGGAGCCAGATGCTGTGGCTGCTGGTGTTTCCCGCCAACTGCCCTACCCTCTTCAACACCCTGAAGGTAAATGTGGGTCTGTCGTGGGTGGGCGTCATTATGGGTGAGTTTCTCGTTTCCCGTGCAGGGCTGGGCTATCTCATCGTCTACGGGTCGCAGGTGTTCAACATGGATCTGGTGATGACCAGCGTGCTGATCCTGGCGCTGGCGGCGGTGGTGATGTACCAGCTGGTGCTGCGGGTGGAGAAAATATTGAATCGAACTTGGGGGGTACAGTCATGAAGAAGGTATTTGCCTGCCTGCTGGCGGTGTGTATGGTGCTTCCGGCGATGGCGGGCTGTTCCCAACCGCAGGAGACCACTGTGGTGCGGCTCAGCGAAGTCACCCACTCCGTATTCTATGCGCCGCAGTATGTGGCCATCAGTCAGGGGTTCTTCGCTGATGAGGGCCTGACGGTGGAGCTGAGCAACGGCGGCGGCGCCGACAAGGTCATGACCGCCGTGGTGTCCGGTCAGGCGGACATAGGGCTGGCGGGGCCGGAGGCCAGCATCTACGTGGCCCAGCAGGGCAAGGAGGATCCTCCGGTGATCTTCGCCCAGCTGACCCGGCGGGACGGCTCGTTTCTGGTGGGCCGCAGCGACGGCCCCTTCCGCTGGGAGAACCTGCGGGGCAGCACCATCATCGGCGGCCGGGCCGGGGGCGTGCCGGAGATGACGCTGGAGTACGTCCTGCGCCAGCACGGACTGACCCCCGGTGAGGACGTGACCGTGGACACCTCGGTGCAGTTCAACATGATGGCCGGTGCCTTCACCGGCGGCGGTGGGGATTATGTGACGCTGTTCGAGCCCACCGCCACGGAGGTGGAGCAGGCGGGCAAAGGATACATCCTCTGCTCCATCGGTCAGGAGAGCGGCGAGATCCCCTACACCGCCTATTTCGCCAACCGCAGCTACCTGACGGCCAACGCCGGCACGGTGCAGCGCTTCACCAACGCCATCGCCCGTGCTCAGCGCTGGGTGGCGGAGCATACGGACCGGGAGGTGGCGGAGGCCATCTGCGGACAGTTCCCGGATACGGATTTGGCGGTTCTGGAACGGGTCTGCGCCCGGCACCGGGAGATCGATGCATGGAACCTGACACCGGTGATGGAGCAGGCGGCGCTGGAGCGGCTGGAGACGGTGATGACTACCGCCGGACAACTGAAGCAGGAGGAATGGGTGGACTTCGACCGTCTGGTGGATAACTCCTTCGCCCAAAAGGCAAGCTAAGGGCAGCAGTCGCCCCTCGCCGGAGAAGCATGAGGGCTGCCCACCGGCGGCCCTCATGCTATCGCAGCAGGCGCTCCCGGCAGTAAAAGAGCCGTCACGCTATGCGTGACGGCTCTTTTCAATCAATAGGGAGACCTTACTCCGCCTTGGGGGCAGCGGCCTTCTCGGCGGCAGCCTTTTCAGCGGCGGCCTTGGCGGCAGCAGCCTTCTTCTCGGCAGCGGCCTTCTGCGCAGCCTTGAACTTCTCCTTCTCCTCGGGAGTGGGGATGGGCTCAATGGCGTTGCGGGGGCAGGCCTTGGCGCACATGGTGCAGCCCTTGCACTTGGTGTAGTCGATGACGGCCACGTTGTTTACCACGTGGATAGCGTCGAACTTACAGGTGCGCTGGCACATACCGCAGCCGATGCAGGAGTTGGCGCAGACCTTGGTGACGGCGGGACCCTTATCCTTGTTGGAGCAGTTGACGAATACTTTCTTGGAATAGGGGACCTCCACAATGAGCTTCCGGGGACAGGCCTCACGGCAGGCGCCGCAGTTGGTACACTTCTCCTTATCCACCACGGCAGCGCCGTTGGGACCGATGTGGAGCGCATCAAACTTGCAGGCGGCCACGCAGGAGCCGAAGCCCAGACAGCCGTACTTGCAGGCCAGAGCGTCGCCGCCGCAGACCTTGGTGGCGGCCAGACAGTCCTGCACGCCCCGGTACTCGAAGTTCTTCACGGCGTTGGTGCCGCCGTTGCAGAGCACGTGAGCCACCATCTTCTCGCCGGAGGGAGCCTCCATGCCCATGATGGCAGCGATCTTAGCAGCGCCCTCGGCGCCTGCGGGAGCGCAGGCGGTGACGGGAGCCTTGCCGGCCAGAATGGCCTCGGCGCAGCCGGCGCAGCCGGGATAGCCGCAGCCGCCGCAGTTAGCGCCGGCCAGACAGGCCTGGATCTCCGGCAGGCGGGGGTCTACCTCCACCTCAAAGACCTTGGCGGCGACAGCCAGGATCAGGCCAAACACGATGGCCAGAGCGCCCAGAACCACGACCGCCCAGATGATCGTTGTAAAATCCATGATTTTCTACCTCCTTACCAGACCTGCAGGCCGCTGAAGCCCATGAAGGCCAGCGCCATCAGACCGGCGGTGACCAGTGCGATGGGGAAGCCCTCGAAGGCCTTGGGGCACTCGCTGGAGACATCCAGCTGCTCACGGACAGCCGCAAACAGGAAGATAGCCAGCAGGAAGCCCAGACCGCCGGTGATGCCATAGATCACGGAAGCGACGAAGTTGTAGCTGTTCTGAGTGTTCAGCAGAGCCACGCCCAGAACGGCGCAGTTGGTAGTGATCAGGGGCAGGTACACGCCCAGAGCGGCGTACAGGGTGGGGATGTTCTTCTTCAGGAACATCTCCACGAACTGCACCAGACCGGCGATGACCAGAATGAAGGCCACGGTCTGCATGAAGCCAAGACCCAGACTGTCCAGCAGCTTATTGACGGGGTAGCACAGGGCGGAGGCCAGACCCATCACGAAGGTCACGGCTGCGCCCATACCGACAGCGGTGTCGATCTTCTTGGACACGCCCATAAAGGGGCAGATGCCCAAAAACTGGGAGAAAATAAAGTTATTGGTCAGGATAGCGCCAAGGGCGATGGCCAACAGTTCAGTCACTTTCATAGCTTACTTGGCCTCCTTTTCCTTTTTTGCGTTGCTCTTGGCCATGGCCCACTGCATCAGAGCAATGAGGGCGCCCAGCGTCAGGAAGCCGCCCACGGGCATGGTCAGGATCTTGATGCCGAACTCCTCGGGGAAGATGGTGATGCCGGGGGCGCTGCCCAGTCCGCCGCCGCCCAGCAGGCCGCCGCCGAACTTACCGCTGCCCAGCAGCTCACGCACCACGCACATACAGATCAGTACCAGCGTGTAGCCGATACCCTGGCAGATGCCGTCCACGGCGGAGGCACCCACGGGGTTCTTGGAGGCAAACGCCTCGGCACGGCCCAGGATGATGCAGTTCACCACGATCAGGGGGATGAACACACCCAGAGAGGAGGACAGCGCCGGCACAAAGGCCTTCAGCAGCAGATCCACGCAGGTCACGAAGCCGGCGATGACCACGATGAAGCAGGCGATACGCACCTCATTGGGAATGATCTTGCGCAGCATGGAAATAAAGACATTGGACAGCGTCAGGATGATGAGCACCGACACGCCCATACCCAGACCGTTGAAGAACGAGGTGGTGATGGCCATGGTGGAGCACATACCCAGCAGCTGTACCAGAACAGGGTTCTGAGTGATCAGACCCTCTTTGAATTGCTTACCGAAATTCATATCTCAGCTCCTCCTCTCTTAACCCAGAGCGGCCACAGCGGCCAGCGCTGCGTTGGCGCCCTTGGTCACGCCCTTGGTGGAAACGGTGGCGCCGGAGATGGGGGTGACGGTTTTGCCCACCTTCAGAGTGCCTGCGCCGCTCATGCCAACGAACTGGTCCAGAACGGGTACACCGTCGTCATTGGGCATATTGCCGCACACCTTGGTACCGATACCGGAGGTCTCGGAGTGACTCACCACGGAGATACCGGTGATCTTCTGCTCGGCATCCACGCCGATGACCATCTCGATGAGGCCCTGAGAGCCGCTGGCCGTCAGCTTCACAGCGTAGCCGGCAGGCTGGCCGTCGAAGGTGACCGTGTACATCTCCTCCAGCGTACCGCCCATTTCCTTGGCGGCGTCCATGACCTCCTGAGGAATGGAGGTGATCTCGTCGTATGTACTGCCGGCCTCGGTGACGGCCTCCAGAGCCGTCTGAGTAGCGGCGGCGTTCATGGCGGCGATCTTGTCGGCGGTGACGCCGTTGACCAGACCCAGCAGCAGAGCCACCACCAGAGAGATGATGGTCAGCGTACCGGCGACCTTCAGAATAAACTTACCGGAGATCTTCATTTTGCAGCCGCCTCCTTCTTGTCTTTCTTGATGGCACCATAGATGGTGGGCCGGATGTACTTATCCAGCAGCCAGGTGGTGCAGTTCATAATGAGGATGGAGTAGCACACACCCTCGGGATAGGAGCCGAACCGGCGGATGAAGCAGGTGATAAGGCCGCAGCCCACACCGAAGATGGCCTGCCCCAGCTTGGTCACAGGGGAGGTGGCATAGTCGGTGGCCATAAAGATGGCGCCCAGCATCAGGCCGCCGCCAAAGACGTTGTAGAGCATGAAGTCCACAGCGCTCATACCGGCGGGAGCGGAGATCAGGGTCAGCACCGCCACGGTGCCGATGTAGCACACGGGGATCTGCCAGTTGATGACCCTACGCAGCAGCAGATACACAAAGCCCAGCAGCAGGGCCAGCGCAGAGGTCTCACCCAGAGAGCCGCCGATGCGACCGATGAACATATCGCTGATGGAGAAGGTGGAGGTCAGGTCATTGACCGCCGCCAGTGCATCCTCAGCCGTCTCGGCGGAGAAGATGCCCTTCATCACAGCCATGGGGGTGGAGCTGGTCACCACGTCGGCGGTGGAGCCCACCAGAGGCAGCTTGGAGCCGAAGCCCACCCAATGGGTCATGGCGCTGGCATAGCTGGCCAGCAGCATGGCACGGCCCACCAGAGCGGGATTGACGAAGTTGCAGCCGATGCCGCCGTAGAGCTGCTTGACCACCACGATGGAGAAGAAGCTGCCGATGATCAGCATCCACACCGGTGTGGTGGGGGGGCAGACAAAGGCCAGCAGGATACCGGTGACCACAGCGGACAGATCACCGATGGACTGGGGCTTCTTCAGGAGCTTGCGATAGGCCCACTCCCAAAACACGCAAGCGGCCGCGGACACCAGCACCATGGTGAGGGCCCGCACGCCGAACACATAGATGCTCATGACCAGAGCAGGCAGCAGGGCGATGATGACATCCAGCATGATGCTCCGGGTGTTATCCTTGGAGCGGATATGGGGAGAGGAGGATGCGATCAGCTTCAAATTTTTGTAATCCGTCATTGCTTACGCCTCCTTCTTCTCGGCAGCGGCCTTCTCGGCCTCCGCCTTGGCCTTGGCGGCCATTCTCGCATTATTGACCTTCTGCTTGCCCATGCGGAAGGCATGGATCAGTGGCAGACGGGCAGGACAGATGTAGGTGCAGGCGCCGCACTCGATGCAGTCCATGCCGTGGAGGGTGTTCTGCCAAGTGTCCACGTCGCCCTTCATCAGGTACTTGTACATGAACACAGGCTCCAGACGCATGGGGCAAACGCCCACGCACTTGCCGCAGCGGATGCACTGGGGATGCTCCTCGTACTGCTCCTCCTTGCCGGCAAAGGCCAGCATGGCGCCGGTGCCCTTACCCACGGTGACGTCCACATTGTACTGGGCCAGACCCATCATGGGGCCGCCCATGATCAGCTTGTAGGTATCCTCCCGCAGGCCGCCGCAGGCGTCGAACAGCTTGGAGATGGGAGTGCCGATGGGGCACTCGATGTTCTTGGGCTCGATGACGCCGGAGCCGGACACGGTGACGATCTTGTTCACCACGGGCATACCGGTATACACCGCACGGTAGATGGCGCAGGTGGTGTTCAGGTTGAAGATGCAGCAGCCTGCGTCGGCGGGCAGCTTGCCGGAGGGGACCTGACGGCCGGAGACAGCCTGACACAGCTGCTTCTCAGCGCCCTGGGGATACCGGGTGTGCAGGACCTCCACCACCACGGGAGCGTTCAGCTCAGCGATGGTCTTGTTGAGCACGTCGGCCGCATTCTGCTTGTTGGCCTCGATGCCGATGTACACGTGCTCCACGCCGAAGCACTTGGCCAGCAGCGTAGCGCCCTTGACCACCTGCTCCGGACGCTCCAGCATGGTGCGGTGGTCGCCGGTGATGTAGGGCTCACACTCGGCGGCGTTGATGATCACATAGTCCACCTTGCCGAGACCGGAGCTGATCTTCACATGGGTGGGGAAGGTCGCACCGCCCTGGCCCACGATGCCGGCGTTCTTGACGATCTCCACCAGCTGCTCGGGAGTCAGGCTGTCGGGATCCTCCACGGGATGAATGTCCGGGCACACGGTGTTCTGAAAATCGTTCTCAATCACCACAGACATCATGGTGCCGCCCATAGAGAAGGGGCGGGGCTCCACGGCCTTTACGGTACCGGACACGCTCGCATGAATGGGAGCGGACACGAAACCGCCGGGTTCACCGATCTTCTGACCGATGGTCACCTTGTCGCCCACCGCAACGATAGGCTTGCAAGGCGCACCGATGTGCATAGACATGGGAATGACCACCTCAGCCGGGGCTTCCAGCTGTTCGATGGCCTTTTCATTGGTTGCGGCCTTCATGTCATTGGGATGAACGCCGCCAAAGAAAGCTTGTGCCATTGTCTTTCACCTCATCTTACTCCTTGGTGGCTGCGCCACCACATACTTGCACATTAGTCTACAACAAAATTGCCCCGTTGGCAAGACCTAAGCTCTCATTTTTGTCACTTTTTGAATACTGGAGACTGGGAACTCCGCCTTTCACGCACGTTTGTCCGTGTTTGTCCACGTTTTTCCGAAACATCCATTTTCTCCCACCGGCGCAGTTCGGATGCGCCTCTTGCCAAATGGGAAGGCTATATGATAAAATAAACACCTATATAGATATCCTGCGGCACAGACCGCAGGAGAGAAAGGACACAAAACACATGATGAACCGTATTGAGCTGAAGCAGGAGGCCAAGGGCGTTGTCCGCACCGCCTCCGTCTCTGCCTACTTGTTCGCTTTGCTCTATCTGGCCCTGACGGAGCTGCTGCAGGGGGCCAGCGTCTACGTCAACGGCGACGTGGTGCTCTATATGCAGACGTATTTCCCCAACGTTCCCATCCCCTCTTATCTCTACCCGGTGGCTCTGCCCACCACGGTGGTGACGCTGGTGGCGGTGGTGTGCTGGCTGCTGCGGGTACTGCTGCAGGGCGGCTGGGTGCTGTACCATCTGGGCGTGCGCCGGGGCGAGGAGATGCCTTACGCCACCCTCTTCGACGGCTTCGGCTTCATCGGCAAGCTGATCCTGCTGAATATCGTCATCACCCTCTATGTTTTCCTGTGGTCCATGCTGTTTATCATCCCCGGTATCATCGCCGGCTACCGCTACCGTTTTGCCATCTATAACCTGTGTGAGAACCCCGATATGGGCGTCATGGAGGCCATCAGCATGAGCAAGGCACAGACCGCCGGGTATAAGGGCGACCTGTTCCTGCTGGACCTGACCTTCATCGGCTGGAACCTCCTGTGCAGCCTGACGCTGGGCATCCTCTCCATCTGGATCGCTCCCTATATCATCCAGACCAACATCGGCTATTTTCAGGAGATCAAGCGCATCAAGGGCATCGGCTGGCAGGCCCGTCCTGAGCAGCCCGACGATACCTTCCACCCCACGGATCCCTTCGGCCCGGAGCTGTAAGGCCACCTTATTGTATTAAGCTGCCGCAAACCACCCGTAGGGGCGACTCTTGCGACCGCCTGCAGCGATCGATAAAAGAGCCGCACCCGCACGGAAGTGACCCCCAAAAGTTAGACAAAAACAAGAATAAGCGGCCTAAACGGTCTGAATCCTGTACTGCACAGGACTCAGACCGTTTAGTTTTAATGTGATTCTGTGGTTATTGCAGTAACCGATATACTCAACAATGGCCTTTTCGAGTTGGTCGATGGAATCGAACTTTTCTAAATAGAACAATTCCGTTTTAAGCAGCCCGAAGAAATGTTCGGCGACAGCATGATCCAAGTAGGTCGCTTTACGAGACATACCTTGTGTAGTGCCTTTTTCTTTCAGCACCCGCTGGTAAGCCTTCATCTGGTACTGCCAACCTTAACAGTATCCCATACTGCCCAACAAATGGGGGGCAGTTCAGCCCAGCCTGCGCCTTCTTTATAGCATAGCGTCGCCTTTACAGCTCGATCTCGCCCCGGACCAACGTCACGGCCGGGCCGCCCACCTTGACGAAGGGCTGGCCGTCCTTCAGGATGACCTGAGCGGAGATCATGGAAGGCCGCCCCATCTTCTCGCCCTGCACCACAGTGTACACCTTGTCCAGCTCCACCAGCCCGTGCCGGTACAGATAGTAGATCAGCGCCCCGTTGGAGGTGCCGGTGGCGGCCTCCTCATCGATGTCATACAGGGGAGCGAAGTTCCGGGCATGAATCATGCCGCCGGCGGTGTTGACGGTGAAGGCGTGGACGCCCACCACGTTATACCGGCGGGAGTGCTCCGTCAGAGCCGGGAAGTCCGGTGCGATCTTCTCCAGTTCCGCCTCATCGGCCACGGGCATCATGATGTCCGTCAAACCGGTGGACACCTTCTGGGGCAGAAGCATCAGCTCCGGCTTCCCGGTCACAGCGCCCTGTCCGTCGGCGGAGAGGCCCATGATGCGGTACAGCTCCTCCAGCTCCTCCGGCGTCTCCAGCCGCTGGAAGGTCTGGGGCTTGGCCATGTCCATGAGGATGGCGTCCTTGCCCACCACCACCTCCAGCGTACCGGAGAGCGTCTCATCGATGTAGGTGCCGCCCTCGGCCACCAGTCCCATCTCCTGCAGAGCATGGAAGCTGCCGATGGTGGCGTGGCCGCACAGCTCCACCTCCGCAGCGGGGGTGAAGTAGCGGATATGGAAGCGGTTCCCGCCCAGGGGCTTGATGAAGGCCGTCTCGGAGTAGCGCAGCTCCGCCGCCGTTTTCCGCATAGTCTCATCTGCGGGGAACTCCACCCCCTCCGGCAGCAGAACGACACCTGCGGGGTTGCCGCCGAAGGTCTGCCGGGTAAACGCATCTACGATCTGGAATTTCATGTGCTGATTCTCCTTCCTGACAGGCAGGCTTCCTGCGATGCCGCAGTGCTGCCCGCATCGTGACTTTGTCTCTGACTTCTTTATATCATAGTCCCCTCCGACTGTAAAGCTGTTTCTTCACCCACAGACTGCGCCATGCCGGGAAAACGGCTGCCTACAAGGCAGCGTCAATGGTCGCCGCCATTTTTCCGGGAAGAACCGGTAGCGTGACACATCCACATCCGAGATTTCGCCCGTGCAGCGCTGCCAGCCTACCTCCCGGGAGCCAACGGCGTCGGATGGATGCAAAACCTTGTACACGATGCACAAAATTTCTCACGTTCTTTGTACGAACGACACAAAAACCGGAGGAGCGTACGCAATACAAGGACAAATGCGCGCCGTTTGGAGAAAGATACGAAACCGCCCGACTTCGGGCGGCGGATTTCATGGAATTTTGACATTGCACATTCTCGCATTTCCTCGTATCCTTATGAACATATTAAAACCGCCGAGGAAAGGGGCGAATGTCATGTTGAAAAGCATTTATTTGCAGCAGGTTTACAGCGATCTGACAGCACGGGATCCCGAACAGAAGGAGTTTCATCAGGCCGTGCGGGAGGTGCTGGAGAGTCTGGATCTGATGATCGACAGCCACCCGGAGTACCGGGAGGCCGCCCTGCTGGAGCGGTTCGTGGAGCCGGAGCGTGTGGTGGCCTTCCGTGTCCCGTGGATGGATGATACCGGCCGCATCCGGGTGAACCGGGGCTACCGGGTGCAGTTCAACTCCGCCATCGGCCCCTACAAGGGCGGCCTGCGGTTCCATCCGTCGGTGAACCTGTCCATCCTGAAATTTCTGGGCTTCGAGCAAATTTTGAAGAACAGCCTCACCGGCCTGCCCATGGGCGGCGGCAAGGGCGGCTCCGACTTCGACCCCAAGGGCAAGAGCGACCGGGAGGTCATGCGCTTCTGCCAGAGCTTCATGACGGAGCTTCAGCGGCACATCGGCCAGTTCGTGGACGTCCCCGCCGGGGACATCGGCGTGGGTGGCCGGGAGATCGGCTACCTGTTCGGCCAGTATAAGCGCATCCGTGACAGCTTCGACGGCGGCGTCCTTACCGGCAAGGGCCTGTCCTTCGGCGGCTCCCTGACCCGCAACGAGGCCACCGGCTACGGCCTGTGCTACCTGACGGAGGAGATGCTGCACTGCATGAAGCAGGAGAGCCTGCAGGGCAAGCGAGTGGCCATTTCCGGCAGCGGCAACGTGGCCATCTTTGCCTGCCAGAAGGCGCAGGAGCTGGGGGCCAAGGTCATCACCATGAGTGACTCCAATGGCTGCATCTACGACCCGGAGGGCATCCGGCTGGACGTGGTGAAGGACATTAAGCTCCGCCGCCGTGGCCGCATCCGGGAGTATGCCCAGTTGGTCCCCGGCAGCGAGTTCCGCAGCGACTTCCGGGATCTGTGGTCCGTCCCCTGTGACGTGGCCCTGCCCTGTGCCACCCAGAATGAGATCGACGCCGAGACGGCCCGGCGCATCGTCCGCGGCGGTGCCATGGCGCTGGCGGAGGGGGCCAATATGCCCAGCACCCCTGCCGCCATCGAGGTGCTGCGGGAGGGCGGCGTCCTGTTCGCCCCCGCCAAGGCCGCCAACGCCGGCGGCGTGGCCGTCAGCGGTCTGGAGATGTGCCAGAACAGTATGCGCCTGGCATGGACCTTCGACGAGGTAGACCAGCGCCTGCATCAGATCATGCTGGACATCTTCCACAACATCTACGACGCCTCCGTGGAATACGGCGTCCCCGGCAACCTGTTGGACGGTGCCAACATCGCCGGCTTCCGCAAGGTGGCGGACGCCATGCTGGCGCAGGGTGTCTGTTAACATTGCTTTCGTTTTCTTCCTTACTCTTTTTCTCCACCATTGGCAAAGAGCCGGGTGCTTGAAGCACCCGGCTCTTTGTCGTTCGTATGAAAGAAAATTTACCCCAGCAAACCGGCGCCGAAGTCCTCCAGCGCCCCATAGATGTTGCTGGTGAGGATGTCCAACAGCTGGGCCGACAGATCCTCGCTGTCGTCGGCGCTGGAGGAGATCTTCCAGCCGTCCGACGTCTGGACACAGGGGATGGTCAGCGTCGCCGTCAGGGTGGGGAAGTCGGCCCCCGTGGTCTTTTCATCAAAGACCTCCTCGAAGGCGGCAGCCAGCTTCTCATCGTCGGCACCGCTCAGAGCCAGAGACCACGCCTGGGAGATGTACTCCGTCAGGATCTCCGTCATCAGGCTCCCGGCGTTGACATAGGTGAACTCCACCGGCACCGTGGCGGTATCGCCGTCCACGGTGGCCTCGCCCACCTGATACTTCAGCCGCCCGGCGCAGGACTTCATGAAGTCCATGATCTTCTGGGCCACGGCATCGTCGCTGTCCACGTCCTCCAGATCCGACAGCTCCAGATCGTCGCCGTTTTCAAAGCACTGGGCAATGGCCTTCTCGTCCAGCTCCTGCAATCCCTTGCAGAACTGGCTCACCACGCCCTCCGGGCCGGAGGCCTTGCCGCCGCAGGCGGTAAGGCTCAGCGCCAGAACCAGCGCCAGCATCAGGGAAATCACTTTTTTCATAGGTTGCTTCCTTTCTCCGTCGTTGTTCTCTTTCTCATAGGGCTTCATGCCCTCCGTACACTATATCATATCTCTGATCACTTGACAAGGAATCAGACAAGACTGCCGCCGAAAGAAATGCCTACTGTTCCAGATGCAGCTCCTTCAGCCGCCGGAAGCTGGCCCGTGCCAGCAGAAACCCACCCACCGCCAGCAGGACGCAGGTCCCGCCCAGCAGGAAGGTAACGGCGTTCATCCGGGCGTTTTCGCAGAGATAGGAGAAAATGCGGTAGGCCCCCATCACCATGAGGATGCTCGCCAGCAGCAGCGCCACCAGCAGGGTATCATTTTCACATTCCCGAAGCTTTTTCATGTCCCGGCCCTCATTCCGTCACAGTGACGTCCAGCCCGAACTCCTCCGGCAGGAACCGGGGGCAGACGTTGCTGCTGGTGCAGATGACGGAGGCCGCCAGACGGCTGCCGATGGCGCAGGACTGACCCAGCGTCTTGCCGTAGGTGAGGCCGATGGTGGCCCCGGCGAAAAAGGCGTCCCCGGCCCCGGTGGTGTCCTGCACCTCCACCCGGGTGGCGGGGCAGATGCCGCTCTCGCCGTCCATCTCGGCGTACACGGCTCCCTGCTCGCCCATGGTGACGATCATCCGGGGGATGCGGGCGCTGCGGACCTTCAGCCGCAGGAGCTCCTCCATCTCCGCCGGGGTCTTTTCGCTGTAATCGTCGGAGAACAGGATGCCCGCCTCCTGCAAATTGCACACGAAGCAGCTGGTCTGCTGCAAAAAGTCCCGGCGCTCCACGGCGATGCTCATGTTGGACACCACGGCGTATACCGCCTTGCCGTACTTCCGGGCGTAGGCGAACACCCGCTTGACCAGTTCCTTGTCCATGTCGATCTCCAAAGCGATGCTGTCGGCGTCCCGGAAGATCTCGTCACCCTTCTCGTCCAGCAGTGCCGCCAGCGGCCGCAGATCCGGCCGCTTGGAGATGGAGGCGCACACGTCTCCGTGGTTGTCGAATACCGCCAGCCACGCCCCCATGCCGTCCGGGGTCCGGAGGATGTAGTCGGTGTTCACCTTGTGGTTCCGTAGCTGCCGCACCACATCCTCCCCCATGCCGGTGTCGTCCACCAGACTGACGAAGGTGGGCCGCAGCTCCACATTGGCGATGTCCTCCACCACGTTGCGGGATACGCCGCCGGGAACCTGCTCCACCCGTCCCACGTTGCGCCCGCCGGGGATATAGGTGCTCAGGGGATACCCTTTCACATCCACAAATACGGCGCCCAGAACCACAATGCCCATCTCAGCCGCTCCTTTCGCTGCGTTGTGACAAATTTCGACTTCTATTATACGCAAGCCCCGGCCCTTCGTCAACGAAAACGGAGAAAACCGCAGCGGGAGTTACGCTCCCGCTGCGGTTTTCCGTAAATTCTGCCCTACAGCTTGCCCGCCAGACTCTCCAGCGCCTCGCTGAGGGCCTCCTCATAGGTGGGGTGGGGCCGCATGGCGGCCAGCAGCTGCCCCGGTGTCATGCCGTTGGCAATGGCCTGCCCCAGCTGCCCGATGATGTCGCTGGCGTTGGGACACATCAGCTGCGCCCCCAAAATGGCCCCGGTCTCGGCGTGGGCCGTGACCTTCATGAAGCACCGGCCGGGGTCTGCGATCACGGTCCGGGCGTTGCCGCCCATGACGCACTTGCCGGTCTTGACGGGGATGCCCCGCTCCTTGGCCTCCGCCTCCGTCAGTCCCACGGCGGCGATCTCCGGCCGGCAGTAGATGCAGCTGGGTACGGCGTCCATGCACACCCCGGCGGACAGCCCCGCCATGTGCTCCACGCAGGCTGCCCCCTGTGCTGCCGCTACATGGGCCAGCTGCACCGGGGAGGACACATCCCCGATGGCGTACACGCCGGGGATGCTGGTCTGGTAGTGTTCATCCACCCACAGACCGTGACCATTGGCCTCCGGCGTCAGCCCCTGGGCAAACAGTCCATCCCGGAAGGCCCTGCGGCCGATGGCGCACAGCACCGCCTCCCCCACGGCGCAGCCGGGGGTCTCCTTGGCGGTGTAGTGGACGGCAATGCCCTCCGGCGTCTGCTCCAGACGATCCACCACGGAGCGGGTACAGACTTGTACCCCTTGCTTTTTCAGGATCAGCGCCAGATTCTGGCCCAGCTCCCGATCCATATTGGGCAGCAGCCGGTCCATGCCCTCCAGCAGGGTGACGCTGCACCCCAGATCGCTGTAAAACGTGGCAAACTCCACGCCGATGACGCCCCCGCCGATGATGACGATGGAGCGGTACAGGTGATCCGTCCCCTCCAGCAGTTCATCGGAGGTCATGGCCAGCTCCAGCCCTGGAATGGGGGGCCGCACCGGCACGGAGCCGGTGGCGATGAGGATGCGCCGGGCCTCATAGTCGCCGCCGTCCTCGCCGGTGACACGGACGCTTCCCGGCGCCGTGATGACGGCCCGGCCCCGCAGCAGCGTCACGCCTGCGCCCTTCAGAAGGCTCTCCACCCCGCCGCACAGCTGTCGGGAGATGCGCTCCTTATAGGCGAAGATCTCCGGGATGTCCGCCTGCAGACCCTCTGCGTGGATGCCGATGGCGGCGCCGTCTGCGGCGCTGCGGTAGACCTCCGAAGCATGGAGCAGCGTCTTGGTGGGGACGCACCCCCGGTTCAGGCAGGTGCCGCCCCAGCTGCGCTCCTCCACGATGGCGGTGGAAAGTCCCAGCTTGGCCGCCCGTGCGGCGGCGGTATAGCCACCGGGACCCGCCCCGATGACCAGCAGATCAAACATAGCCGTTCTCCTTTCAGATATCCTGCCGCCGCAGCAGGGCGCACAGGTCCGCCGCCACCTCCCGGCAGGCGGGGGCCTCCTCCACCCGGCGGCAGAGGTCCTCCACCCGGAAGGGGCAGCCCTCCAACCCTCTGGCAAGGGGCTGGGCGAAACTCTCGTCCATGGCGTCGGTCCACACGGCGGCGTGGCGGCACACGCCGCCCTGCACCGCCAGCTCCAGCGTCAACTCCCCCCACGGAAACCGCTCCCCGCAGGAGAAGGTGCAGGGCATCGCCTGCCCATAGACCCAGTCATAGCTGTGAAAACGCTGATAGTGCCGCTCCAGAGCGGCCTGATCCAGCCGGGACGGCTCCAGCCGCCGGGTGGGGAGGCCGTATACCTCAGAAAAGGCCGACCACAGCGCCTCCTCCATGTGGGAGACGGTCAGCCCCGGCTGCACCTGGGAGAGATTCACCACACGGGAGCGTACCGACGCCACGCCCTTGCTCTCCAGCTTCCCCTGAGAGGGGGCCAGATACCGGCCCAGCTTCTCCATGTCCACGTCGATGAGCAGCGTCCCGTTGTGGAAGGAGCGCCCCCCATGGTGATAGAAGGAGTTGCCGGAGAACTTCCGGCCGCCGGTGAGAATGTCGTTGCGGCCGGAGCACTCCGCCGGGATACCCAGACGGCGGCAGGCCGCCACCAGCACCTCCTGCTGACGGCGCAGATCGTAATCCGCCGTAGGCAGGGAGAAGGTGAAGTTCAGATTGCCCATGTCGTGGTACACCGCCCCGCCGCCGGAGAGCCGCCGGGCCAGCACGCCGCCCTCCTGCTCCAGCAGCGTGGTGCGGCACTCCCGCCATGCGTTCTGGTTCCGGCCGATGACCACCGTGTGGCGGTTCTGCCACAGGTACAGGATGCAGGTATCCTCCGGCACCGTCTCTGTCAGATACGCCTCCGTGGCCAGATTCCGGTGGGGATCGGTGCAGCCGTCCCGATAGGTCAGCAGCTGCCGGATCATGCCTGCCACCGCAGAATGGGATTGCGGGCCGCCTGCACCTCGTCGGGCCGCCCGATCTGGGCGTTGTGGGGGGCGGTACGCATGGCCTCCGGATCGGTGTAGGCCAACTCGTACAGCTGGCGGAACACCTCCGCCGCCTGATCCAGCGTCTCCCGGCTCTCCGTCTCCGTGGGCTCCAGCATCAGTGCCTCATGGACGATGAGGGGGAAGTACATGGTGGGGGGATGGATGCCCCGGTCGATGAGGCTCTTGGCCACATCCAGCGCCGAGACGCCGGTCTCCTTCTTGAACTCCTCCAGCCCCAGCACGAACTCGTGCATACAGATGCGGTCAAAGGCGGGCTGGAAGGTGCCCTGAATGCGCCGCATGAGATAGTTGGCGTTGAGGACGGCGTTCTCCGCCGCCTCCGGGATGCCCTCCCGGCCCAGCGTCAGCAGATAGGCCAGCGCCTTCACCACCACCAGGAAGTTGCCGTTGAAGGCTCGCACCTGCAGGTGCTCCCCCTCCGACAGAATGGCGGACTGAGGCAGATACGGTTCCAGAAACGCCTTGCAGCCCACAGCGCCTGCGCCGGGCCCGCCGCCGCCGTGGGGGGTGGCGAAGGTCTTGTGCAGGTTCATGTGGATGCAGTCAAAGCCCATGTCGCCGGGGCGCACAATGCCCATAACGGCGTTGAGGTTGGCCCCGTCGTAGTAGCACAGGCCACCGGCCTCGTGGACCAGCCGGGTGATCTCCAGAATGTTCTCGTCGAAGATGCCCACGGTGTTGGGATTGGTCAGCATCAGCCCCGCCACATCGTCTCCCAGCACCGCCTTCAGGGCCTCCAGATCCACGCAGCCGTCGGCGGCGGAGGGGATGTTCACCACCTGATAGCCGCACATGGCGGCGGTGGCGGGATTGGTGCCGTGGGCGCTGTCGGGAACGATGATCTTGGTGCGCTGATGATCGCCCCGTGCATCGTGGTACTGCTTGATCAGCAGCACGCCGGTGAACTCGCCGTGAGCACCGGCGGCGGGCTGGAAGGTCATGCCGTCCATGCCGGTGATCTGGCAGAGATAGCGGCTGGCGGTGTCCAGCACCTCCCGGCATCCGGCCACGGCGTGCTCCGGGGCCAGGGGATGCACCCCGGCAAAGCCCGGCAGGGCTGCCATCTCCTCGTCGATGCGGGGGTTATACTTCATGGTACAGGAGCCCAGCGGATAAAAGCCGCAGTTGACGCCGTGGACGTGCCGGCACAGCTCCGTGTAGTGGCGGCTCAGATCCACCTCGCTGAGCTCCGGCAGGGCCGGGGCCTCCTGCCGCCGCAGCTCCTGCGGCAGCTGTACCTCCTCCACGTCGCACCGGGGCAGGATGCTGCACCGGCGGCCGGGAACGCTCTTTTCAAAGATCAGCTTCATTTGCTCAGCACCTCCTTCACCACGGCGGCGGTCTCGTCCAGCACGGCACGGGAGACCTTCTCCGTGGCGCACCACAGGATGCCGCCCTCTACCGGCAGGCCGCCCAGAATGCCGTGATGCTCCAGCGCCTCCAGCACCTCCGGCACCCGGGGAAGCTCCGTGACGAACTCGTGGAAATATTCCCCCGGATACCGCAGGGACACGCCGGGGATGGCGCACAGGGCCTTTGCCAGATAGTGTGCCTTGGACAGGCACTGCCGTGCGGCCTCCGCCATGCCCTCCGGCCCCATGACCGCCATATAGACGCTGGCCGTCAGGGCGCACAGGGCCTCGTTGGAGCAGATGTTGCTGCTGGCCTTCTCCCGGCGGATGTGCTGCTCACGGGCCTGCAGAGACAGGACGAAGCAGCGCTGACCACGGCTGTCCACCGTCTGGCCCACGATGCGGCCGGGGAGCTTGCGCATATGCTTTTGCACCGTGGCCATAAAGCCCAGATACGGGCCGCCCCAGCCAAGGGGCATCCCCAGAGGCTGCCCCTCACCTACGGCCACATCGGCGCCGCAGTCTCTGGGGGTCTTGAGAATGGCGGCGGCAATGGGGTTCACCCCCAGAATATACAGAGCGCCCCCCTGATGGATGATCTCACCCAGCGCCTCAGCCTCCTCCAGCTGACCGAAGAAGTTGGGCTGCTGGATGTACACACCGGAGACGTCGCCCCCGGCCAACATCTGACGCAGGGCTTCCGGGTCCGTGCGGCCGTCCTTCACGGGGACGACACGCAGCTCGTCGCCGGTGCCGTAGCAGTAGGTGCGGACGGTGTTGATGGTGTCCGGGTGGGCCGCAGCGGAGATCAGCGTTACCCGGCGCTTGCGGTCCCGGCACATGGCGGCGGCCTCAGCGGCGGCAGTGGCGCCGTCATAGACGGAGGCATTGGACACGTCCATGCCCGTCAGCTGGCAGATCATGGTCTGATACTCGAAGATGGACTGCAAAATGCCCTGGCTCATCTCCGCCTGATAGGGGGTGTAGGCGGTGAGGAACTCCTCCTTGGCGGGGACATACTTCACCAGCGAGGGAATGTAGTGGTCATAGGCTCCGGCGCCCCGGAGAACGGCGGAGTAGGCGATGTTCCGGGCGGCCATAGCGGTCATGGTGCGGCTGACCTCCAGCTCGCTCATGCCCTCCGGCAGATCCAGCCCGTCCCGCAGCAGCATCTCCTCCGGCACGTCCCGGTACAGCTGGCGGAAGTCGTGAAGGCCGATGGCCTCCAGCATCTCCTGCCGCTGGGCGGGGGTGGAGGGAACATAGCTTCCCATATCAGCCCTCCTGCTGGCAGAAGGCCTCGTAGCCGTCGGCGTCCAGCAGCTCCTCCGTGGCGGTGACGCCCTTCACCTTGATGATCCATGCGTCGTAGCACTGGCTGTTCAGCAGCTCCGGAGCGTCCAGCAGCTCCTCATTGACGGCGCACACCGTGCCGGACACGGGGCTCACCAGATCGCTGACGGCCTTCACGGACTCCACGTCGCCAAAGGCCTCACCGGCGGTGACCTCATCGCCCTCGCCGGGCAGGTTCACGAACACCACGTCGCCCAGAGCGTGTTGGGCAAAGTCGGAAATGCCGATCACGGCCACGCCGTCCTCGGTGCGGATCCACTCGTGGGACTTGGAATACTGCAAATTGGTGGGATAGTTCATGATGTGTTCCTCCGTTTTCGTTTCAAATATTCAAAGCTATTGATACAGATGCAGATTGGTATGCTCCGCCGGACTCAAAAGCCGACCTGCCCCATGAACTGCTCCAGCGCCGCCTGGAACTCCGGGCCGTCGAAGCAGTAGTGCATGGTGGTGTAGCGGCTGCGGAGGCGGGAGACCTCCTGCCCTACGTCCTTTCCCCGCAGGATGCAGTCCGCCATCAGACCGGCCAGCTCCGTGAACTCCGTCTGGCCGAAGCCAAACCGGGTCATTTCGCTGACGCCCATCCGCAGAGCGCCGGAGGCGGTGAAGCCCTCCTCGTCGGGGGTGGCCTGATAGTTGACGATGATGTTGTTCTCCTCCAGCCGCTCGGCTACCTCCGGGCCGGTGCCGTAGCCCACGTCCACCAGCACCTGATGGGTTTCGGTGTAGCCGATGGCGGGATCGCCCAGCACGTGGAGACCCGCCTCATGGAGGGCCTTGGCAAAGTACTTGGCGTTGTCAATGACGGCCTTCTGATAGCTGTCCTTGAAGTAGTTCATCTCATAGGCCGCCATCAGCAGACCCAGCTGGGTACCCAGATGGTGGTTGGAGACGCTGCCGGGGAAGGCACGGGACTGGATGGTCTCCCACAGCCCCCACTTCAGATCCTCCCGGCGATAGTTGACGCCGATGACGCCCCGCTGGGGACCGAAGAAGGTCTTGTGGGTGGAGCCGGTGACGATCTCGGCGCCCTCCTCAAAGGGCTTCTGGAAGTGGTTGCCCACCAGACCCAGTACGTGGGCCATGTCATACATGATGGTGGTGGGGATGTTCTGCTCCGTGACGAAGCGGCGGATCTCCGCCACCGGCTCCCGGCGCAGCACCATGCTCTTGCCGAAGATGATCAGCTCCGGGCGGTAGCGGTCGATGACCTTCTTGGTCTCCTCCACGTCGATGCGGAACAGATCGTCCCGGCACACGGGGAAGTTCACCACGGCGGTGCGCTCGGTCACCGGATCCACGGCGATGTAGTCCTTCAGAGCGCCCATGGGTTGGGCCGACAGGTGGCCGCCCCGGATGATGTGGTTGTTCAGCACATAGCCCAGCCGCTGGGGGGTGTGCTTGCGGTCCAGACGGTTTTTCCAGTCCATCAGGGCGGAGAAGGTGGCCATGTTGCTCATCTGTCCGCTGATGACACGGGTCTCCACCTGGGTGCAGCCCAGATACTGCCGCATCTGCTCCGCCAGCAGCTGCTCCACGGTGTCGATGAACTTGGTGCCCTGATAGTAGAATACATCCTTATCATAGAAGGAGATGATCTTCTTGTGTTCGGCGTACCGGCAGGAGGGATCGCTGGCCGACAGCAGCTGCACCGCCCGGCTGGGGGTGTTCTCCGAGGGGATGAGGTTGATGCACTGGCGCTGGCGCCACTGGTGGTTATCCTGCGCCAGATGCAGCAGCTCCAGCGCCTTGGCGGCCCGGTCGGCGGGCTGAGACACCTCGTCCTCCGGCCGCCGGTACAACAAAGGGCGGGCATAGGGCGGAGCCCCCACGCTCATGTGGCGAGCCGGGATCACGGCCTTCAGCCGGCGGCCCCGGATGTCCACCTCCACCACGTCGTCCGTCAGAACGTCGCTGTCTACATAGCACAGGCCGATGGCCCGCTTGGCGGTCTCCTCGGTGATGACCGTCTCCAGTCCCTCACCCTCAGCGATGTAGTAGGGGACCATGGTGCCGCTGGTGACCCAGCCCACCTGCTTCTCGCCCCGGTATACCGCCATTCCGGCCCGCATGACGCCCCGGTCCAGCAGGGCGATGGGCAGGATGCGGCGGGGCAGGGCGGCGCAGTCGGAGAAATCCCGGTTCATGATGCGCCGGAAGGCATCAAACTGCCGCTCCAGCGCCTTGCGGCCGATGAACTCCCCCTTCTGAGGCGCAAAGCTCACGGCGAACTTGGCCAGCGGCACGGCGAAAATGGGCATCCTCTGCCCGTCGGGATCCACGCCCATCTCATGGCCGTACAGGGGGAAGCCCGCCTCCATGCGGAGGGTGTCCCGTGCGCCCAGACCGGCGGGCCGGGCGCCCAGCTCCACCAGCCGGTTCCACAGCCACGCAGCGTCCTCGCTGCGGCAGTAGACCTCGTAGCCCAGAGGCTCGCCGGTGTAGCCGGTCTTGGCCACCTTCACCTCATGACCCTCGAAGGTCAGAGTGTTCAGGGCGTTCTTCATCGGCTCCGTCACCTGTACCCCGCCGGAGAGGGTGGTCAGCAGATCCTTGGACTTGGGGCCTTGCACGGCGATGGAGGCCCACTGGGAGGTGATATCCGTGATGGTGCAGTCATAGTCCTTCACCACGGAGCGCAGATGAATCAGATCCTTCTCCGTGTTGGCAGCGTTCACCACCAGCAGGAGCCGCTCCTCCTCGAAGCGGTAGAGATACGCATCGTCCACGGCTCCGCCGTCCTCGTCCGGCAGGATGCAGTACTGGGCCATGTTCAGATCCAGACCCGCCACGTTGCTGGATAGGACGTGCTGCAAAAATGCCAGCCGCTCCGGCCCCTCGATCAGCAGCCGCCCCATGTGGGACACATCGAACAGGCTGCAGAAGTGCCGGGTGTACAGATGCTCCGCCACGATCCCCGTGGGATATTGGACGGGCATTTCCCATCCGCCGAAATCCACCATGGAGGCGCCGGCCGCCACATGGATCTCGTACAGCTGGGTGCGTTTGAGTTCGCTCATGTTCCTTCCCCCTTATTACATTTATTCCGTCGCTTGTTTTGCTCCGTTTGCTTCGCTTGTCCAGTCGCTGGACACTTTCCGGCCGCATCGTGGACACGCCTCGACGGCGCCTTGGACACGCTCCGGAAACGTTTTGGACGCACAAAAAGGCGCAAAACCGCTTTCGGCAGTTTTGCGCCTCCGTTTTTGTACCTGAGAGATTCCCCGCCGGAGCGGGTTGCACCTTCGGCGTGCGGACAGGCCGCACTCTTCGGAGTATCGTCGTGGTCCGACCCTTTTGCCTGAGAGCTTCTGCATTCCCCTTCGGCGCCGCCGCAGCGGTCTCTCCCGGACCAGTCATCCGAACTCTGTTTGCTTGTCACCCATAGGCTACCATTTTGCGGCGGTGGTTGTCAAGAAAATTATGCCGCACGGCGGGGGAAAAGCATGGGGGAATTTTTGAAAGAGACATATATATCACATGAACGCAAAGAACATATGAAATTAACCGGAATTTTGCACAAATCGACAAAACCGGGTTGTAAAAAGGCGGGAAACGTGGTAGTATCTCTCATAAACCTGACAATTAGCAAGACGAAATGTCGAAGGGCAAAGGCTCTCCGGCCGCTGAGATTTGCCGAAAAACCGCCATCGGTTGTGGCAAGGGCGAGCTAGAGAGTCTATATGCGTCATATGAGTTTTGGAAGGAAGCAGGAGGTGTTACAGGTGCGGCAACCCATTCGAAGCAGCACGGTGAAGCGGCTGATCGTTGTGCTGGCGATCCTGTTGGCGCTGAGCCTTGCGGCGCTGTGTGCCGTGCGGTATTACGGGCGGCAGGCAGGCCGGGCGGCAGAGGCCCCCGGCAACGGCATCCAGACGGCGGCGCAGCCCGCCGGCGCACCCGTTCCCACAGCGGCCCGGACCGGCAAGGTCACCATCCGGCTGTATGACCGCAGCCCGGAGTATAACCGGGAGTTCTCCGTGACCAATATGTTCCCCGGCGACGCCGAGACCCAGAACGACTGCGTGCAGGTAGATCACAAGGGCGACGTCACCGTCCACTTCCGGGCGGAGGTGCGCCCCGGCTATGAGAAGCTGGCGGAGGTGCTGAAGCTGCGGGTGTCCGTGGGCGGCAGCGTGCTGTATGACGGCCTGATGGCCGAGACGCCCGCCGCAGTGGATACCCTGCTGCCGGCCGGCAGCGATACGCTGGACTATCAGCTGACGGCATATCTGGATACCAGCGTCGGCAATCCCTATATGTATCAGCAGCTGGTAGCGGACTTTTACTGGTGGGTGGCGGATAGCGAGGAGTTGGCTCCCCCTACCGGCGACACCATGCAGCCCCTGCTCTGGGGAGCGGCGGTGCTGGTGTCCGGTGCGGCACTGACGGTGCTGCTGCGTCGCCGCAGGGAGGTGTCCCATGACTGAACGTAAGACCCGCAGCCGCCTCACCGGCGGGATCATTGCGGTGATCGTGCTGGCCGTGTGTCTGGTGGTCACCACCGTGGCTCTGGCCTATTCCATCGCCTCCGTCCGGGACAACACCTTTGCCACCGGCGGCGTCCGCATCAACCTCAACGACGGGGAGCCGGTGATCCGGCCCGACGAGTTCCTGTTCGAGCCGGGCATGACGGTGAAGAAGGACTTCTTTATCGAAAACGACAGCACCGGCACGGTGTACTACCGGCTGTACTTCGCCGGTGTCTCCGGCGATCTGGCGGATGTGCTGGATGTCACGGTGAAGGACGGCAACAAGACCCTCTACTCCGGCACCCCCACCCAGTTGGAGAACACGCAGGCGGCGGATGATCTGCTGGCGGTGGGTCAGCGGCGGACACTGACCATGTATTTCCACTTCCCGGAGGCGACCGGCAACAGCGCTCAGGCCAAGGATCTGACCTTTACCCTCTGTGCCGACGCCACACAGACCAAGAACAACCCTCAGCGGCTGTTTGATTGATACGGGGAAAACAGCTGCAGGAGAGTTGAAGCATGAAAAAAACCTTTGAAGTGATCAAAACGGTGCTGACGTGGCTGATCGTGCTGCTGGCGGTGTGTATGATGGTGTTCACCATCGTCTCCGTCACCACCTTTGACCGCAGCGACCGGGCGCTGTTTGGCTACAAGATGTACATCGTGCGCTCGGACTCCATGAGCGCAACGGACTTTAAGGCCGGAGACCTGATTCTGGTGCGGTCGGTGGACCCCACCACCCTGCAGCCCGGCGACATCATTGCCTTTACCTCACAGGACAGCGCCAACTTCGGTGAGACCGTGACCCATAAGATCCGGTCCCTGACCACTGACGCAGACGGTCAGCCTGCCTTTATCACCTACGGTACCACCACCGATACCGACGACGAGCTGCCGGTGACGTATCCCTATGTGCTGGGCAAGTACGAGAAGTGCCTGTCCGGCGTGGGCAATTTCTTCCAGTTCCTGAAAACCACCCCCGGCTACATTCTGTGCATCTTCCTGCCATTCTTTTTGCTGATCCTCATGGAGGGCATCAACTGCGTCCGGCTGTTCAAGCGCTATAAGAGCGAGGAGCAGCGGGAAATACAGGCTCAGCAGGCGAATCTGGAGCGCCAGCGGGAGGAGAACCAGCGGATGATGCAGGAGCTGATGGAGATGAAGGTCCGGCTGGAGGAGAAGGAAAAGACTCCGGAGGAGCCCCCTCAGGCGTGATCTGCCGCTCCACGGGGAGCGTTGTCGGAGGGATACTCCGGCCATGACATCGGGAATTATCATGGATGATCATTCTATAGAAAACCCCTCTTTACAAGCTCGATCCTCCCCGATTTGACCGCCGGGGAGGGGCGAGCCAAGGACACAAGCTTAGAACCCTTGCGTCCTTGGCTCGCCTATTGACCGGCGCCCGCCATATGGCTCTGCCGGATTGAAAGGAGCATCAAGACATGAAATGGAAGGAAGCTTTCTATGCAGGGAAGCGTGAGCACCCGCAGGAGGAGAAGCCTGCGTCGCTGACGGCGCTGCTGATGCCCTCCCTGCTGGGGGTGGCGATTTGTCTGGTCTGCCTGTGCAGCCTGACATGGGCGTGGTTCACGGCCACCCAGAACAGCGGCGTGCAGCCCATTCAGTCCGCCACCGCCACGGTGACGGCGTCGCTGAACGGTACGGTTCTGGGTGAGCTGAAGGTCGGAGAACCGTGCAGCTTGAACGGTACCGGCACGCTGACACTGCATATGGAGGGCGATGCCCAATATGCCTATGTGGTGATCAAAGTGGGCGACAGGGAGTATCACACGGATTATCTTACTGCGGATGGTTATACGATTACCGTCAACGAGAGCGGCGCAGCGCTGACCCTCTGCTGGGGAAAGCAGGATAACCAGTCAGGGACGGCGGTGGAAAACGGCGGAAGCATCGGAACGGCTCAGCCCTCCAACACGACTGACGAACAGCCTGCGGTGAACGGCGACAGTCAGCAGACCCCGGATACCACGGTTCCTGCCAACGGCGATGCCAATACCGGCGATCAGACCAGCAACGGCGAGAATACCGGCAGCGAGAACGGCGGCAGCACCGGCAATGGCTCCGGCGAACAGGGGAGTGATTCCGGCACCGGAAGTGATACGGGCGCAGGCGCCAGTACCGGCGGTGACGCTGGGACCGGCGACACGTCTAACGGCACCGACGGAACCACCGGCGAATAAGAGAATGCAAGTACAATAGGAAGCCCTCCGGCAATGCCGGAGGGCTTCCTCGCTGTGGTGGGGTGAAAACCAGACCCTCCGGCTGGGCCGGAGGGTCTGGTTTTTGGTTTTCTGGGGTGCCATTGGGGGTATGGAAGGAAAAGCCTTGCCGAATGGAGGGCGCTGCTATGGGGCGTGCGGTATGGTGCGGCTTTGCGCTGTTGGAGTCTTACGGGAAAGGCGGTTTTGCGGCAGACGAAGTATTGCGGGGTTGGTCAGAGGGTGATGGTGCCGTCGGCGGTTTGGGCCTGCTCCAGAAGGGGCTGGCAGCGCTCTAAGAACCGGGCCACCTGCTGGGGACAGCGGCCAATGTAGCGCCGGGGATCCATGAGAGCCTCCAGCTCCGGACGGGTCAGGCCGAAGGCCGGGTCGGCAGCCAGCCGGTCCAGCAGGTCGCAGGGATGTCCCTCCTTCATGCGGGCCGTGGCGGCCATAGAGTGACGGCGGATGACCTCATGGAGCTGCTGGCGGTCGCCGCCCCGCTTCACGGCCTCCATCATCAGGTTTTCGGTGGCCATGAAGGGCAGGTACTCTCGGAGAGTGCGATCCACCACCGTCTCGTTGACCCGAAGGCCCGATGCTACGTTTTGGCACAGCCGCAGGATGGCGTCGGCACAGAGGAATCCCTCCGGCAGGGCGATGCGGCGGTTAGCGGAGTCGTCCAGCGTGCGCTCCAGCCACTGGGCGGAGGCAGTCATGGGGGCGTTCATGGCATCGGCCATGAGGTAGCGGCTCAGGGAGCAGATGCGCTCGCAGCGCATGGGGTTGCGTTTGTAGGCCATGGCGGAGGAGCCGATCTGGCTGTCCTCAAAGGGTTCCTCCAGCTGGCGATCGTGCTGCAGCAGGCGGATGTCTCCGGCCATGCGATAGGCACTCTGGGCGATGGAGCTGAGGCAGCTCAGGATGCGGCTGTCCACCTTGCGGGGGTAGGTCTGTCCGCACACGGGGAAGCACTCCGAAAAGCCGAACTCGGCGGCGATGCGGCGGTTCATCTCGTCGATCTTCTCCTCGTCGCCGTCGAAGAGATCCATGAAGCTGGCCTCGGTGCCGGTGGTGCCACGGCAGCCCAGAAATTTCAGGCCGGAGAGCAGGGCGTCCAGCTCCTCTACGTCGGAGAGGAAGTCCTGCATCCACAGGGTGGCCCGCTTGCCCACCGTCACCGGCTGGGCGGGCTGATAGTGGGTGTAGCCCAAGGTGGGGACGGCGGCATAGCGCCGGGCGAAGGCGGCCAGATCCGCCAGCACCGACAGCAGCTGACCCCGGAGATAGCGCAGACCGTCCCGGTAGAGGATCAGGTCGGCGTTGTCGGTGACGTAGCAGCTGGTGGCCCCCAGATGGAGGATGCCGGCAGCCGACGGGGCCGCCTTGCCGTAGGCGTAGACGTGGGCCATGACGTCATGGCGCACCTCCCGCTCCCGTGCGGCGGCCACCTCGTAGTCGATGTCGGTGACGTGGGCCTCCAGCTCCTGCACCTGCCGGGCGGTGATGGGCAGGCCCAGCTGATGCTGCGCTCGGGCCAGCGCCACCCATAGGCGGCGCCAGGTCTGGAAGCGGCTGTCCGACGAGAACAGGTGCAGCATATAGGGGGAGGCGTAGCGAGACGCCAGCGGGGAGGTGTATACGTCGTTTGCCATAGGGATGCTCCTTTGGTGATGTTGGCGGGCAAGGCGGCCCGGTGGTTATCGAAGAATGAGGCTGTCCCGCTCAGCGCCCACGGAGACGTAGCCAATGCGGCAGCCGATGGCCTGCTCCACATAGGTCACATAGTCACGGGCGGCCTGGGGTAGTTCCTCCCAAGTGCGGACGCCGGAGATGTCGCAGTGCCAGCCGGGGAGGTACTCCGTCACGGGCTTGGCCTGATCCAGCAGAACCGGGAAGGGGAACTCGTGGGTGATCTGGCCGTCCACCTCGTAGGCAGCGCAGACGGGGATGCGCTCCATGTAGCTGAGGACATCCAGCTTGGTGAGGGCAATGTTGGTGGCGCCCTGCATCCGGACACCGTAGCGGGAGGCCACCAGATCGATGGGGCCTACCCGGCGGGGTCGGCCTGTCTTGGCACCGTACTCGTCGCCGACCTCCCGCAGTTCCTCGGCCTCCGGGCCGAACCACTCGCAGGTGAAGGGGCCTTCCCCCACGCAGGAGGAGTAGGCCTTCACCACGCCCACCACCTCGTCCAGCTTGGCACCGGGCAGTCCGGAGCCCACGGGGGCGTAGGCGGCGATGGTATTGGAGGAGGTGGTATAGGGGTAGATGCCAAAATCCAGATCCCGCAGAGCGCCCAGCTGGCCCTCGAAGAGGATGGACTTGCCGTCTGCCTGCGCCTGCCGCAGCCAAGCGCCGGTGTCAGCGATGAAGGGACGGATGGCTCCGCCGAAGCGGTCCAGCCATGCCAGCAGCTGCTCCATGGTGTAGCCCTGAGCACCGTAGACCTCCCGGAGGATCAGGTTCTTCCACTCCAGCAGGTCCTGCAGATGGGCCTTCAGGTGCTCCGGATACAGAAGCTCTCCGGCCTGAATGGTCTTTTTCTGGTATTTATCGGAATAGAAGGGGGCGATGCCCTGCTTGGTGGAGCCGTACTGCTTGTCCTTGAGACGGGCCTCCTCCAATGCATCCAGCTCCCGGTGCCACGGCAGCAGCAGGGAGGCCCGGTCGCTGACCAGCAGGTTTTCCGGGGAAACAGGCACTCCGGCGGCCCGCAGCGTCTCGATCTCCGACAGGAGATTTTCGCAGTCCAGCGCTACGCCGTTGCCGAGGATGTTCATGACACCCTTGTGGAAAACGCCGGAGGGCAGCAGATGCAGGGCAAACTTGCCCATGTCGTTGATGACGGTGTGGCCGGCGTTGCCGCCACCCTGATACCGGACCACGACGTCAAACCGCTGGGATAGGTAATCCACCATGCGGCCCTTGCCCTCGTCGCCCCAGTTGATGCCTACGATTGCACAATTTGCCATAGATACTGCCTCCAGACTTGGTATAAAAAGCGAGTTTTTTCAAACAACAGCTTATTATAGGCGCACCGGAGCCATAGGGGAAGTATGGGTTTGAAATGATTGACATAAGTGAACCTAATGATTTGGCGCATCGAAAATGCACCGGCGGGGGAAGGAAAATCAGGGACACACAGCGCCCTCCGGTGGGATCAGGGGAGGAGCATCAGCCCCAGAAAAAAGCGGAGCTGCGCCGCCCCGTTGTCCCTGCTCCAGTCAGTTAGTCTTGGGATCGGCGGAGCTCAGGTACAGGGCAAAGACCATCATCAGGACCATGCCCAGTAGGCCCAGAGCGAAAAAACACAGGAGGGGAAGGAGGTTAAGCCGGACCGGATGATGGCCAGTGCAGGTGCTGGCGGCCTGCCGGCAGAACGGCAGCAGAAACAGGAATCCGGCGGGCATCCGGATGCACATTTGGAGGAGCCGGGGCCAGAGGTTTCACCGGGAGACGGCGACCATGAGCTTCCACAGCACCTTCACGGTGCCGGAGAGAAAGCGGACTCCGGCGCCCAGCATGAACAGCGTGCTGTGAAAGCGTTGTCCCGCACGGATGGCAGAGAGCCAGAAGAACACCACCGGGACCAGATCCACCAGTGCCATGGTGACGCTGAAGCCCCCCGAAACGGTGTCTTTGGTAATTTTCTGGCGCATAGGGAACCCTTCTGTTTTGGCGTGCGCTCTGGGTCTGTCCGCCATGGGCTCTGCATTCGGTTCCGGCTTTGCCGCACAGGCTTCTGTCGGCGCGTAGAAAAAATGCTACGTCAACGGCAAGCCCGCCCCCTTTATCATGGTGGCTTTCTCCGGTGCTCCCCTGACCCAAACCATCTATGGCTTCTTGCTGATGAACTTCATCCGCAGCGCCGTGGAGGGCGGCTGTGACTCTCTACTGGCTATGTTCACCGGTATCTTTGCGGGTCTGGCCATCGGCTTGTCCGCCCTTTTCCAGGGCAAGGTGGCCGAGGCCTCCGCAGATGCTCTGGGTGAAACCGGAAAGGGCACGGCCAACTACTTCATCGTCATTGGTATTATCGAAACGGTGGCTCTGTTCACCCTGGTGTTCAGCCTGCTGCTGCAGTAAAACTGAAAAAGGATCAGGGCCAAGAAGGCTCTGATCCTTTTTTTATGCCCGCCCCTGTGTGGATATGCTGCATAGGGGCGGATTTATTATTCCTGTCGCGCAGGCCGAATCATGCTTTAGCCCAGGTCCACGTCGATGGCGAACAGCCCTCCAGCACCGCCGGAATATAGGTACAACACGTTATCATCAGACTTGAACTTCCCTTCCCGGGCGAGTTTGGTTAAGCCGGCAAAGGCCTTACCGGTATATACGGGATCCAGGAAAAGGCCCTCATTGGCCGCCATCATGCGGATGGCGGCGTTGCCCTCCGGGGAGGGAATGGCATAGCCGGGGCCACACATATTCACCAGGTGCACATCCGACTCGGTGGGCACAAAGTCCAGCTCCAGCAGCTTGGCTGTTTCCTGCATAATACGTGTAGTGATTATCTCAAAGGGATCGCTGTCCACCATCAGGCCCACTACCTGGGCCTTCGGCATAAAAAGCTTAGCTCCCAGTGCCACGCCGGCGTGGGTACCGCCGCTGCCCTCGGCACAGCAGACGTAATCGAAATGCATACTTGTGTCGGCAATTTCCTTCATGCAGTTCACATAGCCCAGGGCGCCGATGGCGTTGAAGCCGCCGCAGGGGATTTTATAATACTTCTTGCCACTGGCTTGGCCCACGCGATCCATCTCGGCGTAAATGTCGTCATAGCTGTCCGTGTCCATGAACCTGACGTCGGTATCCATGAGGTACTCCAGCAGCTGGTTGCCCTTGCGCTCGGTAACGCCGCGCTTTTTCAGAATTAGGATGGGCGTCATGCCCAGCTTTTTGGCGCAGGCTGCCGTCAGCATTGCGTGGTACGGCGAGAATGATGGAGGTCTGTCTGTCGTTATCTCGATTCATGACAGGAGCAGTCCTTTCTTTCCACTACCTTGAACTTTTTCTTCGGGGCATACCCGACCTTGATGATAAGATCATCCACGGCATCGGTGGATTTACCCTCATTCATCAGTTCGGTTTTGGTATCGTTCAAAGCTCAAATCACTACGCCGTGTTCATAATCGTCCAAGGCGATGTGATAGCGTTCCTCTTTCATCGTTCACACCGCATCTTTCCTGTTCCTTGTTTCTGTCAGCTCGGCGACGGTAGATTTCCTCCGACACACGGGAGCCGATCTCGCTCATCGCAGAACGGATCTTGGAAGGCTCAGTACGGATTTCCTTGGGGGACTTGCCCGCCAGCTCCTCCGGGATACGGTCAATGGCGAAGTTCTTCACATCCACGCCGAACTTACGGCAGAGCATATAAGCGGGTGGTTTTGTTTATCTTTCGTATCTTCACAAAAACATACTTTCTGAGTCCGTGGGTTGTTTATTTTAGCATCCTTACCACCCACACTCTTGTAAAGTATGCAAGGCTAAAGAGAAAAACCGACTTGATCCTGGGCATTCTCTATTTAGCGATGTGCCTCACATTTCTTGCCTTTTTTGTCCTGCGGCTTGTGGAGGTCAAGGAATGAATGACGAGCTGAAATTGAAAAACAACCTCAAGGAAGCACGCGCAGAGAAAAAGCTATCCCAAACACAACTAACGGAAATGATCGGTGTATCGAGAAACACAATCAGTTCCATTGAAACAGGGCAATTCAATCCGACCGCAAAGCTGACATTGATCCTCTGCATTGCTCTGGACAAGAAATTTGAAGAACTGTTTTATTTTTAAGGAGGAACGGATTCAAGTGTTTAGACATAAAGACGAACTCCCTTCCGGCAGAATACTCGCCTTTATGATACTCCACGGACAGACTTTTTTCTACCCTTCCGTGTCCACTTTTATTATAGCATTGCTTATTTCTTTTTCAGCTGATAAAAATCTTCAAGTCTCATTTGAGTCTGGCGGCCTTTAGCTTTTTAGAATTTAGTTATTTTTTTCTTCAGGGCTGTATTCCAAGATGTCTCCCGGCTGGCATTTTAGGACATCACAGATAGCCGCCAGCGTGGAAAAGCGGATGGCGCTGATATGGCCGTTCTTCATCTTGGATAAATTCACATTGGCAACACCAACTCTTGCCGATAATTCATTCAGGCTCATTTTTCTGTCAGCCATGACACGGTCTAACCGCAAAATGATGTGTCCCATTTTTCCGCCTCCTTACAGGGTCTCATCCGATTCTTTCTGCAACTGAACACCATACTTGAAAACAGCCACCAAGGCCATAGTTACAACAAAAGCAATCAAAACGCCCCATTGAATACTGACATTGGTGCTTTTTCCGGCGGTCAAGAAGCTTCCCAGCATCGTTACACCGATTGAAGCGAACACTGCAACAGGAAGAAGAGAAAAGCCAAAGCCTCTCATCCTATTCACAACTTCACAGCAAAAGGGCGATTCACACCTCGTCAGCACCGCGAACAGCCTTCTCAGCATCCAGAGCGCCGCAGTTGCAGATGCCGAAAACAGCGTCAGAAAAATAAATACCGTTACCAAATCTTTTACATTATATTCCTCAGGAGACGTATCCGCCTCCATGACTTTGGCGCTTTCGTCAGAGTGTATTTCCGCCGATGCGTATGACTGGTTGAAAATCTTCAGTTCGGCTTGGAACTCCTGATTTTCGGGTGGGTTGGCTTTCTTTTCGCTATCCTCAAGCATATACTCCGGGAACTCTTTTCCCGAATAGGTAAAGCTTCCGCCGAGGATACTCCACAGCGTATCAAAGCTTGCTTTGTTAAAGCGGAATTCAGCGTGTTCGACCACACGAACCGTCAGAGCATCCTCCGGGAGAGTTGCTGTAAAAGCAGTCGCAATGCAGCAGCTAACTGTTATAAGCGCTGCGATTACGGATAAAACCGTCATGACGATTTTTCCCACCTTACCAAACAGGTGGAATTTTGCAATCGTGTTGGAATTCATATTACTCCTCCTAATTTTTAGATTTCGATTGTTAGATCACTCGTTCATTGAGCACAGCCCAAATAATAACACCTGCTGTCAGCAGTACAGTCGTTGCCGCCGACAGAATTCTTGTTTTCCACCTCTTCTGCATTCCCAAAATAAGAACGACAATGATTGACGCACACGAAATGACCGTCAGCAAGTGCCGAGGGAACGCACTGTACAATTTCAGAAAATAGCTTACTCCCATCAGGGCAACAATGGTATTGCCGATACCGAGAATTATCGCACCCAACGCATTCTGCTTTTTGGCGAAGAAAGCGACTGCTCCGCCCGGGAGTGTGAGCAAAGAAAATGGCAGCCAAATGCGCAAGTAATAGTACATCGCCTTGTCCCATCCGAGCATGGGAAGCTCTATGAGGTAAATGATCGGTTGACTGATGAGAAAAAACACAAGGCATTTCATGCCTGCCTCACGGGCGCTCTTGCAGTTTGACACGATCAAAAGCGCAAACAGCACCCACCACTCATATGTAACGGCAATATCCCGAAAAGAAGTATCATAAAGTATCGGGATTTGATTGATGACACCCACATAAATCCCGATGATTGCCGCAAAAGCGCAAACGACAGGCCATGTCATGGGGAGGGTTCCGAACGCAGCGGATAATTTCTTCATAGCTTACCCTCCGACGGCAGAAATCCCGCCATTCTCCTTAAAACTGACCGTTATCCGATAATCTTTGATTGAAATAGCCGCATCGCCGAGCATCAGCGAGAAGGTGAGCTTAATTTTCTCCGTGCTGGTGCCTTCGTGGGAAAACACAAATAGATAGGTGTCTCCGTTTTCCCGGCTCTCTTTCAAAACAAATGATTCCGGATCGGAGTTTTCCAAGTCGTATTTTCCGCCGAATTCATAAGGAAGCGAAATGGTGAGTTCTTTTCCGTCTCCGCCAATCTGATACTGCACATCTTTATCGAGTGCATTTTCAGATGCGGGGAAAAACGGAATATCATATCCCATTTTTGCCTGATAGATTGTAACACCGAGGGAGGCGGCAAAAGTAACAACCAGAACGGCGGTCAGAATTGCAGCCGCCTTTGCACCAATGCGCTTTTTTCCGTCTTCATCCCCAAAGGACCAGCCCTCCGCCCACAGTTCGTCGATCTCCGCCCGTTTTGCAGGCCGAATCAAATAAAAGGCAAGGGCAATAAACAGCAGCGAGCCGAAGACACAGAATATAATATCCATGCCGGTGGCATTGCTTTCAAATACAGCAAGGAAAGCGGAAACATCAGTCAGGGTGTGCATGAGGATCACGCCCCACAGGTTTCGTGAGCGAAGGTAGATAGCACCGTCCAACATACCGATGGCGGCGGCATAGATAACTTGGATCAGCGCCGCAAAAACATCGCCTGTGGCGATTGCATTGAGTGCATGTAGAAGACCGAAAGAAACCCCGGAAACCAGCATACAGCGAAAGATCCTGTTCGGCTTATCCTTCCAAATACGCATTAGATTGGATACGGTGAAACCCCGGCAAAAGACCTCTTCAGACACGCCCGGCCCGATTCCGTGCATGATCGCGGCAGCCACGGCAGCAGCTCCGGTAACAAGAGGAGCCTCATAAACTTTGATCTGCAACAGGTTCCATACAGGAACGATAAGTTCCGGCAGGGCAAGACAAATACCCAGCGCCAGCTTCCCGCCCTTGAATCCAAAATTGCATTTTCCCCTGAAAAAGAGCGGCATGATCAGTATTAACAGACCGGCGATGATCAGCCTTGCAATGTCTTCGTTAATCTGATACAGAAACGACTCTTTTCCGCCAATGGACTCAAACATGATTCCGGTTATTGCTATAATGGTATCACGCAGAAGAAAAAAGCCCAGCGGAACAAACAGCGCAGTAAACAACACGCTGTTTAGAAATCTGTGCTTTACGAACTTTTCCATACAAACTACCTCTAAGTGCTGTTAGCGTTAATTATTTAATGAAAATCGTTAAACATAGTATATCGCCGTAGCTAAGACATGTCAAGAATAATTTTACGATATTCGTAAATTTTTTGATTTTTAATGTCATCTGTTGGTGTGACTTTTGCAAACCGCGTTTTGGGGTTACGACTGGCTCCGGCGTTGCAGATAGATAAGCAAAAGTCGTACCCGTTTTTCTCCCATTCTTGTCAAAACCGAAGAACATATTCGCAAATTATAAGGAATACTGAAAAGGCGTCGCAAAAATGCGGCGCCTTTCGTGCTTTATGGATGGAATATACCTTCTAAGAGCCGCAGCAGCGTGGTTTTGCCTCGCCCGTTGCGGCCCGTCAGCCCCAGCCGCCAGTCGGCGTCCAGCTGAAAACTGACGTTTTCAAAGATGTTGTCGTAGCTGCCTTCATAGCAGAACGTAAGATCGGATACTTTAATAATGGACACGGTCATGCCTTCTATACGAAAAAATGGCTGCGGGAAACAGCGCCCACAGCCAAAAACGCACACCACACCCGCCGATAGGCAGGCTATGACCACGCACAGAGCTGAGAGATACACCAATTTCCCACGAAAGGCACAACAAACGGGACGGTCATCGCCGCCTGACAGGTATCGTGCCAACATTCAGCAGGGAATCAGGTTCATCCTCTCAACTCCTCTCTTGTTTTTTCTTATCCTACCACATGCGCCGCAAAAAGCAACCCCGTCCTCTCCCTGCGGCCCTATCAGCTTTCTGGCGGACAGCGAAGAAGAACAGCACAATTGCCAAAATGCGGGAGAAGGTGCAATTACCTTCTCCCGCAATGCTTGCGGTTTAAAAAGAACCTGATACAAGGCTTTCCATGAGCCTCTTTTTCGGCTGCTGCGGCAGACGGACTTTTTGTGTTTGCAGCGTGAATTTTCAAAAACCGGTTGAAAAGTTGATAAGAATATGTTACACTAAAATTATGCACTTGCGGGGGGAGGAGTTTTGTACCGTTTGCACCATTGTGCCGCAAAATAATTGCAGAAGGAGAACTTGATAACGGCGATGGACAAGCGGATGTTCATGTAAAAGTTAGATGATTGCCAAATTATGATTTTCGATTCATCGGACGATTGCAATTACAACGTAACACAAAACAAGGAATAGAAAGGGGAATGTTTTATGCGAAAATTGTTGTTAAGTGTCTTACTCTGCGCTGCGTTGGTGATGGGGTTACTGCCTGCTCCCGCTTTTCCGATGGAGTTGGGTAATACCCCTGAGTGGGTGGAAGAGGCTTCGGCTTCCGCATTGGAGGAACAAACCTTCAACGAGAAGCTGTTGTCCGAATATGGAGAACAGAAAAATGCGCCGAAGGCAGCGAATCCGGCAGCACAGAATGATGCTGCGGAGATCTATGTCAGCAGCACCGGTAACGATGCACAGAACACCGGCACAAAAGATCTCCCCTTCGCCACGCTGGCTAAGGCGGTCGATGCTGCGGCTGATGGTACAACAATCTATGTTATGAGCGATCTGACCATGGATCAGTGTGCTCGTTTTTACGATAAGAGTCTTAAAATCACCAGTGGAGAAGGCGGTCCTTACACTATTACACGCAGCGCTGATTTTAAGCAGCAAAGTGACACAGCCCGCAGCTGGTATAATCCCGCCATGATCGAGGTTCAGTCTTCATCGGCGAGTTCTGTCGGCCTGACTCTTTCCGACATCGTTCTGGACGATGCAGGGATGCACGAGGGTACTGTATTCGCACAGGCTGTCAGCGGTGACGGCAACGAGGATAATACGGTTTATGTGCAGGACGCTATCATTGCCTCCAACGCCACTGTGCCCTGCACCGTGACGCTGGGTAAGGATGCTGTGCTGCGCAACTTTGGCGGCATGTCCGCTGTGCGCGCCACCGACCATGCAAAAATCGTCATGGAAAGCGGCAGTGTGATAGAGGATACCCTGACTGGTTATACGAGAACAAAAGGCTCTGGGGCAGGCTCAGTCGGTCCGGCAGGTGCGATCTGGCTTCAGGGCGGTACACTCGTGATGGAGGAAGGCTCGAAGATCCGGAATATGGACGGTCGTGGAGTTTATGCAGACGGCGGGAAGGTTGAGATCGGCGGCGCCATCAGCAGCATTGCCGCAAACAAGAGTGCAATGTGGCAGGCGAATAGCGGCACCGTAATTCATCTGCGCAACAACGCAGAGGGAACGCTGACCTCCACCGCGCTGATTGAGAAAATCTCCAGCGGCAGCATAATCTACTGTGCGGGTGGTGCCAAATCCTTCAAAATGGAAAACGGCTCCAAAATCACGGATTGCCCCAAGCTGAACGGCAATGTCATCTTTGCACAAAACTGCACCGTCGTGATTGACGGTGAAATCAGCAATGTGTATGCCACAGGCAACCATATCGTGCAAACCGACGGCGGCACAGCGGTGACAATTGGAGAAAGCGGAAGGATCCTCAACAATCACGCATACTATGGCGCGGTTTATATCAATGGAACGGATGAGCACTTAGACATTTACGGGAAAATCAACGGTAATATTTGTGCGAATCGTGGCGGCGGTGTGGTGCTGTCCAATAATGGCGGAAACCACAATGCAACCATGTATGAAGGCGCTGAGATCTGCAACAACAAAGCCGAGCAAACAGGCGGCGGAGCCATGATATCCAAAGGCGTCTTCACAATGAACGGCGGTACAATCTCCGGCAACATTTCTGGTACAAACAGTGCAAAAGGCGAAGCTGACCGGATCGGCGGCGGCGTATTTGTCCGCAGAGGCGGCCAGTTCATTATGAATGGCGGCGCAATCGAGAACAACGCGACAACAGCCTTTGGCGGCGGTGTCTGCTTTGATGCCAGTGATTATGGCGGCACGGTGCCGAAGATCGAGCTGAATGCCGGTACCATCAACAACAATCTCATGCAGGTCACCGTCGGTGACGAATATCAGATCACAGGCGGCATATCAAATGACTTGGCTGTCACCGGTAAAGACTATGGAAAGTGCGATCGTTACCTCTATATCTCCCGTGAGGCAGCTATTGGAGATAAGGCAGTTTATTTCCAGACTGGCATTAAGACCGTAACCCCGGATGACAGCAGCCTTGACATCAGGCTGGGGAACACCAGTGCTGCAAATGTGACCGCTCTAACCGATGCTTCAAAGAGCATGGGCTGGAATGACCCGTTGACAACCCTCTGGGTTCAGCGTGATGGCGCAGCTGAACTGACGATAGGCGGCCTGACACTGAACGATCTGCCGGTTTATGTGCTGTCCTTGCCGGTGGATGAAACCGGAAAGGTTCTCGATGCTTCGAAGGTGCAGGTTTATGAAGCTCAGAAGACGGACACAGGAGATATAGACATCACGCTTCCGGATGTGTCCGGAAACGGCCATGCTGTAGCCATCGTTCAACCCTCGCAGAACCACGGCACACTGATCATAAATGGACCTGAAACCATCGAGAGAAATAAAACCGGTGCAGACTATCCCGTGACATATACTGTAACGTATAATATGTCTGAAAGCATGGGAAGCATTATTAAACAATCAGGCGGTGAGGCTGAATATGTCCTTGCTATTGATCAGGATGTCCGCCTTACAGGAAATCCCGGCAGTTTCAATGGGGAAAGCATCCAGGTGACATATAGTCTGCCCCACTCCGAGTTCAAGGTAGGTGACTTCCTGCTTGCCTCTGCAAAGCTGAGAATCACTGTCGGGCAGCACGACTATATCATTCCCTCTAATGTGACGAAAACGCAGGAGGTTGAGACAACCTATAGCCTGACAACACAGGTGAATGGCGGGCATGGAACGATTTCTGCAAGCAAAGCAGGGCTGGCGGCCGGATCGCATGAAACAATTGTTTTTACTCCCGATAGCGGCTATGAAATTGACACTGTTACGGTGAATGGTGTTAAAGCAGAGGTTCTCTCCAATACGCTGGAAGTTATCATGGATGCCGACAAGACCGTTATTGTAACATACAAGAGTATTCCGCATACCCATAGCTATGGAGCGGATTGGAAGTCAGACGCAGATAACCACTGGCATGAATGCCCCTGCGGTGACAGGAAGGACACGGCAGCGCATACCTTCAAGTGGGTGATCGATAAGGAAGCCACCGCAACCACGAGAGGCTCCAAACACGAGGAATGCACCGTCTGTGGCTATAAGAAGGCCGCCGTTGAAATTCCCGCAACGGGTTCTGCGGCGAAGCCGACTGATCAGACCGACAATTTGGGAAATACTACCTCGCCAAAAACCGGTGACAGCAGCAATCCCGTTTTGTGGAGCGCACTTCTGTTCATCAGCGGCGGTGCTGTTATCGGCACAACGGTTGTAAGCCGAAAGAAAAAGCACAACAGATAATAAAGCAATACAGTACCATCGATTGGCAAGGGCGTGTTTTTTCTGCCGCGGCGGCCCAGAAAGGAAAACCGTTCTCCACTTGTACCGCACCGCAGCATGTTTTGTCCATAATGATAACTAAGCGATAAACACAGAAAAAGACCGCCTTTGGGGCACCCTCCGTAAGGAAGGTGCCCCGGGGCGGCTCTTGTATCTCAGGTTAATAAGTTTTCGGAAACGGTGCAACCCCTGTGGTTACGCCGTTTTCTCTTTGTTGCGCTCGGTGAGGGGCTGCTGCTCCTTCCATCTCCTCCGGATTCAGCTCGTGGAGAATGCCCACGCCGCTGTAATAGATGTCCAAAAGCTGTACCCGCTTGCCGTCAAGGTATCTGGGCGCATACACCACGATTTTATCCATGAACTCGTGGATCAGCTCCGGGGTCAGGGCTTTCAGCTCTGTGACCTGTTTGACTTTCTGGATGAACCTCTGCAAACTCTCGGTCTTATCCGTTTCGGCTTCCAGATAGGCCTGCATCTCCGGGATGCCGCTTTTGCTCGGTCTGCGGCGGTGCTTACGAAGCTCCTGCACCAAGGCGAAGGTTTCCCGGTCGATGATGGCGGGATGGGTATCCTTGAAGATTTGCCATCCCTCCGGCGGACGCCCGATTTTCTTCTTGTTCTTGAAAGATTTGGTGGTGCTGCGAAAATTCACCGTACCGTACTTTTGGCAAGATTGGTTCTACCGTCTACAAGCGTGAGCAGAATACCGTCGATTGTCAGGTTCCGATTGGTGTGCTTCTTCACCTTGGCAATCGTCGATAAAAGCTGCGTCATACCTTTTCCGGGGAGATACTGTGCCTGCACGGGAATGATTACGCTATCTGCCGCCGCCAAAGCATTCAGAGTTACCATACCGAGCGAAGGCATACAATCAATCAGTACATAGTCATATCTGTCCTTCACTTGGCTGAGATAGTTTTTCATCACGCTCTCTCTGCTCATTGCAGTCACAAGGCTCATCTCCAACGTTGAAAGGTCAAGGTTTGACGGAACAAGGTCAACCTTTTCTTCGTGGCTGAGAATGCCGGAGAACGGGTCTTGCTGTTCTTCCCGCATTACCGCTGATAGCTTATTGGAAAGGGTCTGCTGCAAGCTGTCCGTGTCCTGCCAACCGAGGCAGGTAGTAAGGTCGCCCTGCGGGCCAGTATCCACGAGAAGTACCTTTTTGCTCTGCATAGCCAATCCAATGCCGAGGTTTACTGCCGTGGTGGTTTTCCCCACGCCGCCTTTCTGATTGCAGATAGCAATGGTTTTACAGTTTGGCATTTCGCTTTTCCTCCTTCTTATGAGATTTGGATCGCTTGATCCACCAAAACACAGGAAGCGGAGTCCTGTGCTTTGGTGGTCGCATTTAACTCGATCTCATCCCCCAAATGCGTAAAAGGAAATCAACAGGCGTTCGGCTGCTGACCGAACTCATAGGAATCTCACCTCTGCCGGGTACTCCGCCAGCCCCATAGGGAAGTATCATTGTCCCTGAATCGTTTCGTTGCCTTATCCGCAGCAAGCGGATATTTCAGAATGGTTCGGAATCGCTACCAACCTTGCTTTCCGTGATAACCCTTGTGGGCAGGAAGCTCGTGGCGCACCTTCATCCGGCTGGGGCTTTCGCCCCCGATCAGGAATGTACCTGTTGAGTGTGTATTCTGTTTTCAAGGATCACGAGGAAACTTGTTTTGTCCCTCAATAGGTAGGCAGCGAGAAGGCTCATTTTTTAACCCCCTGAGCGAAAAAATTCAAAAATTTTTTGAACACGAAAAAAACCGCTGATTTCATAGTGAAACCAGCGGCTTGATTTGCGGTGTGTTCAGCTGAAAATGGGCTAAAAAAGTTCATGCCTGAGCATCGCACCACGGAAATGCGCAAATGCCGGCGCATGAAGTTTTTGTGCATCATTTCCGGTTGCCCCACAGGGGCGAGGAAATGGCACATTTCTTATTTTTGCCATGCTTTTGCATGGCAAAAATAACGGTCACACAATCCAAAGGGACTGTGTGACCGTATTTATATCAGTTGTTTTGCCTACGCTACAAGCGTCAACTTCTTATTGGAGCTGTTCCTTGATAGCAGCCTGTGCGGCGGCCAGACGGGCGATAGGCACACGGAAGGGGGAGCAGGACACATAGTCCAGACCCACACGGTGGCAGAACTCCACAGAGCTGGGATCGCCGCCGTGTTCGCCGCAGATGCCCAGATGCAGGTCGGGGCGGGTGGCACGACCCAGCTTGGCGGCCATTTCCACCAGCTTGCCTACGCCCACCTGATCCAGCTTGGCGAAGGGATCGTTCTCGTAGATCTTCTTGTCGTAGTAGGCGCCCAGGAACTTGCCGGCGTCATCACGGCTGAAGCCGAAGGTCATCTGAGTCAGGTCGTTGGTGCCGAAGGAGAAGAACTCGGCCTCCTTGGCGATATCGTCGGCGGTGAGGGCGGCACGGGGGATTTCGATCATGGTACCTACCAGATACTTCATCTTCATACCGGCGGCGGCCAGCTCCTCGTCGGCGGTCTTGACCACCACGCTCTTGACGTACTTCAGCTCCTTCACCTCACCCACCAGCGGGATCATGATCTCAGGCACCATGTTCCAGTCGGGGTGACGCTTCTGGACATTGATGGCGGCACGGATGACGGCACGGGTCTGCATGACGGCGATCTCCGGGAAGGTGACGGCCAGACGGCAGCCGCGGTGGCCCATCATGGGGTTGAACTCGTGCAGGGAGGCGATGATGGCCTTGATCTCGGCCACGCTCTTGCCCATATCCTTGGCCAGCAGCTCGATGTCGGCCTCCTCGGTGGGGACGAACTCGTGCAGAGGGGGATCCAGGAAACGGATGGTGACGGGATTGCCCTCCATGGCCTCGTAGATACCCTCGAAGTCGCCCTGCTGCATGGGCAGCAGCTTGGCCAGAGCCTTCTCACGCTGCTCCACGGTGTCGGAGCAGATCATCTCACGGATGGCGGCGATGCGGTCGCCCTCGAAGAACATATGCTCGGTGCGGCACAGGCCGATGCCCTGAGCACCCAGCTCACGGGCCTTGGCGGCGTCGTGGGGAGTGTCGGCATTGGTGCGGACCTTCAGGCGGCGGAACTTATCGGCCCAGCCCATGATGCGGCCGAAGTCGCCGCTGACGCTGGCGTCCACGGTGGGCATAGCGCCGTCGTAGATGTTGCCGGTGGAGCCGTCCAGGCTCAGCCAGTCGCCTTCGTGATAGGTCTTGCCGGCCAGCGTGAACTGCTTGTTCTCCTCGTCCATGACGATGGCGCCGCAGCCGGAAACGCAGCACTTGCCCATACCACGGGCCACCACGGCGGCGTGGCTGGTCATACCGCCACGGACCGTCAGGATACCCTGTGCGGCCTTCATGCCCTCGATGTCCTCGGGAGAAGTCTCCAGACGGACCAGAACCACCTTCTCACCACGGGCGGCCCACTCCTTGGCATCCTCGGCGGTGTAGACGATCTTGCCGCAGGCGGCGCCGGGGGAGGCGGGCAGAGCCTTGCCCACGGGAGTGGCGGCCTTCAGAGCGGCGACGTCAAACTGGGGATGCAGCAGGGTATCCAGATTGCGGGGATCGATCATGGCCACGGCCTGCTGCTCGGAGATCATGCCCTCGTCCACCAGATCGCAGGCGATCTTCAGAGCGGCGGGAGCGGTGCGCTTGCCGTTACGGGTCTGGAGCATATACAGCTTGCCGTGCTCCACGGTAAACTCCATGTCCTGCATATCCCGGTAGTGATCCTCCAGCGTGTGGCAGACCTCCACGAACTGGGCATAGGCCTCCGGGAACTTCTCGGCCATCTGGTCGATGGGCATGGGGGTACGGACACCGGCCACCACGTCCTCGCCCTGGGCATTGGTCAGGAATTCACCCATGAGCTTCTTCTCACCAGTGGCGGGGTTGCGGGTAAAGGCCACGCCGGTGCCGCAGTCATCGCCCATGTTGCCGAAGGCCATAGACTGGACGTTGACGGCGGTACCCCAGGAGTAGGGGATGTCGTTGTCACGGCGATAGACGTTGGCACGGGGGTTGTCCCAGCTGCGGAACACAGCCTTGATGGCGCCCAGCAGCTGTTCCTTGGGATCGGTGGGGAAGTCCTGACCGATCTTGGACTTGTACTCGGCCTTGAACTGGCCGGCCAGCTCCTTCAGGTCCTCGGCGGTGAGCTCCACATCCTGAGTGACGCCCTTCTTGGACTTCATCTCGTCAATGAGCTGCTCGAAATACTTCTTGCCCACCTCCATGACCACGTCGGAGTACATCTGGATAAAGCGGCGATAGCAGTCCCAGGCCCAGCGGGGGTTATTGGACTTCTCTGCAATGACCGCCACCACGTCCTCGTTGAGGCCCAGATTCAGGATGGTGTCCATCATGCCGGGCATGGAGGCCCGTGCGCCGGAGCGGACGGAAACCAGCAGAGGATTCTCGTGATCGCCGAACTTCTTGCCGGTGATCTTCTCCATCTTCTCGATATATTCCATGATCTCGGCCATGATCTCGTCGTTGATCTGGCGGCCGTCCTCATAGTACTGGGTGCAGGCCTCGGTGGTGATGGTGAAGCCCTGCGGCACGGGCAGACCGATGTTGGTCATTTCCGCCAGATTGGCGCCCTTACCGCCCAGCAGCTCACGCATCTGTGCGTTGCCCTCTGTGAACAGGTAACAATACTTCTTACTCATGCAGATTCCTCCATCTATCATTATAGTTGTACCGAATGTTGAGAACAACCTTATTATAGCAAAAAAAGTTTCAAAAGCAAGCATGGATTCCAGAATTTTTCCGGTTTTTTTCGTTTTTCTTCGGGCGGCCCTCCGCTGCCGGATATTTCCGCAAAAAACAGAAACTCACACCTTGCGGCATTTGCCGCCTTTGTGCTATACTAAGGTATTATATTGGGTGCATAGGACCATCCGGTATGACAGGGGAGGGCAGAGACGGCATGGAAGAACTGATCCCGGAAAACAGCACACTGGCCCGGCGCATCCGTGCGGCGGCCTCCAAGGGGACGCTGAGCCACGCCGCCATTCTCTCCGGCAGCGGAGATCGCATGGCCGCCGCCCGCTACTTCGCCGCCGCACTGGAGTGCGAGGGAGAGGGGGAGCGTCCCTGCCTGCGGTGCCGCCAGTGCCGCAAGGTGCTGGAGGACATCCACCCCGACGTGGTGACGGTGCGGGACGACGGACACAAGGAGCTGCCGGTGGAGCTGGTGCGCCAGCTGCGGCAGGATGTGTATATCCGCCCCAACGACGGTGCCCGGAAGGTGTATATCTTTGCCGACTGCGGCCAGCTGAACCAGCGGGATCAGAACGTGCTGCTGAAGATCGTGGAGGAGGGACCGGCCTACGCCGCCTTCCTGTTCTGCGCCGAGACGGCGGCGGCTCTGCTGCCCACCGTCCGCTCCCGCTGCGTGGAGTGGAAGGTGGCCGGACAGCCGGAGACACCAGAGATGGAGCAGGCCAGAGGGCTGTGCCGGGTGCTGGCGCAGGGAAAGACCCTCCCGGCGGCCCAGTGGCTGGTATCGCTGGAGAACCGCCGCATCAAGCGGGAGCAGCTGCAGGAGCTTTTGCAGGATGCGTGGCTCCTGACGGCGCAGGCCTTGCTGCTTCAGGCGGGGAAGCCGAAGGATGGCACCCTGCCGGAGGAGGCGGAGCTGTTGAGCCGGAGCCTCTCCTCCCGGCGGCTGGAGGGCCTGTCGGCCCTGTTGCGGCAGTACAGCGCCGAGTGCGCCTATAATGTGGGGGCGGGCCATGTGCTGGGGGCGCTGTGCGCCCAGTGGGAGCGGCTGCTCCACGCCACCCGCTGACCTCGGGCGCAGAATGGCGCCTATATGGAAAAACGATCCCGATACGAAAGGATGAAGGATATGACAGAAGTCATCAGTGTCCGCTTTCGAGGCGGCTGTAAGACCTATTATTTTGACCCTCGTGGCGTTCAGGTGACGGCGGGGGAGCACGTGATCGTGGAGACGGCGCAGGGGCTGGAGTATGCCCAGTGTGCCGAGGGAAACCACGAGGTGCCGGACGAGCAGGTGGTGGAGCCCTTCCGCCCCATGGTCCGCATCGCCACCGACCATGACCGCCGGGTGCTGGAGCGCAACCGGGCCAGAGAGAAGGAAGCCTTCGACGTGTGCCAGAAGAAGATTCTCCAGCACAAGCTGGAGATGAAGCTGGTGCGGGTGGAGTGCAGTTTTGACGGCAACAAGATCCTGTTCTTCTTCACCGCCGATGGCCGGGTGGACTTCCGGGAGCTGGTGAAGGATCTGGCCTCTGCCTTCCGGGCCCGCATCGAGCTGCGGCAGATCGGCGTCCGGGACGAGGCAAAGATGCTGGGCGGCCTGGGGATCTGCGGCCGGCCCTTCTGCTGCGCCCAGTTTCTGGACGATTTCATGCCCGTCTCCATCAAGATGGCCAAGACCCAGAGTCTGTCTCTGAATCCCACGAAAATTTCCGGCACCTGCGGGCGGCTCATGTGCTGCCTGAAATATGAGCAGGAGGCCTATGAGGACGCTCTGAAGCGTCTGCCCAAGAACGATTCCTTTGTCCAGACCCCCGACGGCCCCGGTAATGTCAGCGACGTCAACGTCCTGAAGGAGACGGTGAAGGTGCGGCTGGATGAGAAGCCGGAGGCTCCCCGGTGCTACCACAACTGCGAGGTGTGCGTCCTCCGCAACGGCAAGGGCAGCCGGGAGGGCATCGAGATCCCCAAGGAGCGGCCCGCCCGCTACGCAGAGGAGCGGCAGGAGGAATTCCCTGTCCCCGCCATCATTGCAGACTTTGCCGCCGACCGGGAGGAGCCGGAGGAGGGCCGCCGCCGCAACCGCCGCCGCAGAGGCGGCAAGGGCAGCGAGCGTCCTGCGGAGCGTCCTGCGGAGCGTCCGGCGGAAAAGCCGGAGGAGAAGCGGCGGGAGGGCAATCGCCGCTGCCGTACCCGCGGCAGCAAGCCCGGCGCCAGCGCCATCAAGCCCTTCACCCCCCAGCCGGATGCCAAGCCCGTGTCCCGTCAGGAGAGCCAGCGGCTCATCGAGGACGAAGGGCCGAGCAACAAGCGCCCCCGGCACCGTGGAGGCCGCCGCAGAGGCGGTCAGGGCGGCGGTACGCCCAAGACGGAGGCGTGAGCCGTGGGAAAGTTTTCAGGCGTTCTGATCGCCAGCGATTATGACAATACCATGGTGTATACCGAGGGGGCGCTGAAGAGCGGCGGCCCTCTGCCCTCGGTATCCCGGGAGAACCGGGAGGCGGTGGAGTACTTCATGGCGGAGGGCGGCACCTTCTCCGTGGCCACGGGCCGGGCGCTGCCGTCCTTTTCACGGGTTCGGGAGGGCGTTCCCATGAACGGCCCCACGGTGCTCTTCAACGGCGCTGCCATCTACGACTTCGCTCAGCAGCGCTACCTGTACACGGCCTTTCTGCCGGAGTCCGTCCGGGGGCATATCTGCCGCCTGCTGGAGGACCTGCCGGAGACGGCGCTGGAGATCTATCACGACGATGACTCCATCCACGCCATCAACCCCAACGAGATCACCTATCATCACCTGCATCTGACCCACTCCCCCACGGTGGCGCTGGCCAGCATGGAGGAGGTGCCGTCCCCCATCTCCAAGCTGCTGTTTGAGGAGGCGGAGCCCCGGATGACGGCCCTGCGGGAGTACATCGCCCGCCAGAGCTGGAGCGCCGAGTATGAGGTGGTGCCGTCCAACCCCTATCTGCTGGAGCTGACGGCCAGAGGGGCCAACAAGGGCGGCATGGTGCGCCGTCTGGCCCAAATGCTGGAGATCCGGCGGGAGAACGTCTACTGCGTGGGCGACCACGCCAACGATATCCCCATGCTGACCTTTGCCCGCACCGCCTTTGCCCCGGCCAATGCCATTCAGGCGGTGCATGAGGTGCCGGGCATCCACATTCTGCCCAACTGCTGGGAGAACGCCATTGCGGCCATGATCGCAGAGCTGGACAAGCGGTATTGAGGAGGGAAACGGCCATGAAGGAGAGCACACCCCTGACCCTGTATGTGGCCTATACGGCCAAGCCCGGCTGCCGGGAGACCTTCGTCCGTCAGATCGTGATGGAGGGCATTGCCGATACCATCCGCCGGGAGGAGGGCTGCATCCGCTACGACTACTATTTCTCCGCCCAGCAGGAGGACGAAATCCTGCTGGTGGAGCAGTGGCAGACGCAGGCCCATCAGCGCATCCATTTGCAGCAGCCCCGCATGGCCCGTCTGCGGGAGCTGAAGGAGCAATATGTGGCGGACACCCGGCTGGGCCGGGTAACGCTGGAGGAAGCGTAATATGACCCCACAGGCCGCCGCAGGCTGCGGCGGCCTGTGCTGTTTTGTGCGAAAGGAGAACACCCATGCTGTTTGATACCCATGCCCACTATGACGATGAGGCCTTTGACCCGGATCGGCGGGAGGTACTGGCGGGACTGCCCCAAAAGGGCGTCGGACTGGTGGTAGACCCCGGCTGCACCTTGACCTCCTCGGAGAAGGCCGTTGCATTGGCGGCGGAGTTTCCCCATGTATACGCCGCAGTGGGCCTGCACCCGGAGAACTGCCACGACTTTCAGCCGGAGCAGATAGAGCGTCTGCGGCAGCTGGCGCAGCGGGAGAAGGTGGTGGCCATCGGAGAGGTCGGACTGGACTACTACTGGGAGGAGAACCCGCCCCGTGCCTTGCAGCAGGAGGTGCTGCGGCGGCAGCTGGCGCAGCGGGAGAAGGTGGTGGCCATCGGAGAGGTCGGACTGGAC
>OJRQ01000055.1_pt1 | contig 125140 bp, 120 predicted proteins | sample 1599271 | NCBI WGS metagenome assembly OJRQ01 (sample SAMN03922533, study PRJEB24848) | human gut metagenome | isolation source: stool sample | host: Homo sapiens | place: Germany | collected 2010-05 | reverse complement strand
ACGACTATACGAAGGAGGAGATGAAGATGTTCCACGAGACGCGCAAGATCATGCACTCGGATATCGCCGTGTCGGCGACCTGCGTGCGTGTGCCGGTGATGCGCGCCCATTCGGAGAGCATCTGGCTCGAAACGGAGCGTCCCGTGTCGGTCGCCGAGGCCCGTGAGGCCTTTGCCAAGGCAAAGGGCGTCGTGCTGATGGACCAGCCTGCGGACAAAGTCTATCCGATGCCGCTCTTCATCGCGGGCAAGGACCCCGTCTACGTGGGCCGCATCCGCCGCGACCTGACCTGCGAAAACGGCCTGACGTTCTGGTGCGTCAGCGACCAGATCAAGAAGGGCGCGGCGCTCAATGCCGTGCAGATTCTCGAAACGCTGATCTGAGCGCGTCGCAGCGGCAGCTGATTGAAAGGGAGACTCGTCGGGTCTCCTTTTTTTGCCGTTTCATGGGGTGGCGTCGGGGAATTTTCATGCGGGCAGTCCGGATCGCCGCCCTGACAGTCTGCCCGAATACGCCGCCCGGACTGCCTGCCCGGCGAAGGCTGCCCTGAAATTCGGATGCGCTCCGGCTATTTCGAGAGCATGGCGAACAGGAGTCCGATTACGGGCAGATAGTCTTTCAGGGGAACGCGGAGCTGCGCATAGGCCCGCTGCATCTCGGATGCCACCTGTCGGGTCGAGATGTTGTATCGTTCGGCTATCTGCTGATAGGTGAGTCCCTCCTGACGGCTGGCCTGATAGACGGCCCGTGTCAGCTCCGGCATTTTGGCGAGTTCCCGGCTGAACAGTTCGATGATTTCCGACTGGAAGAGTTTTTTGGAAAGCTCGTCGCTGCTCAGGGAGTTCAGGCTGGATTGCAGCTTCCAGTAGGCGTCTTTGGTGATCTCGTTTTTGGCCCTGCGGAGCACCTCCTGCTCTTTGATGTGGTTGGCGCATCGGGTCCTCACGCAAAAGTAGATGTATCCCTTGATGTTTTCGGCCATATTCACCTGCTCCCGGTGTTCCCAAAGATACATGAAACTGTCCGTTACGATATCCTTCGCGATATCCGTATCGTGTACGTACCCGTATGCGATGCTGACAAAACGGTTTTTGTATTCGGAAAAGAACTTTCCGAATTCGTCCGAAGTCAGTACGGGTGTTTGTCTATCCATCTTTTATGCCGGGTAGGTTGAGGTCAAAGTTAGCATTTTTCGGAAAAAGCGCAACTATCGCGCGATGGTCATATTCGTCTGATGAGTGATGCACTTTGTCGCGGAGGGGGTGTCGGGTCTGTCGGTTTCATTTCGAGTTCCTGCAATAAATCATGAAAGGTGCCGGCGGGGCGCCTTTTTCGTTACAGCCTGTATGAAACCCGGAGTCCGGACCTCCGGCTGCGGAGCCGGACTCGTGTGATATTGTGTCTGCAAATATAGGCAATTTTTCGGGAATGCCGATTCCGGTGCGGATTTTTTGCGGAATGCCGCGGCGGATGTGTCCGGAATAATTTCTTTCCGGAGAGTCAGCGGGCGGGATTTGTTCGTTGTGGCTATCCGGTTGATTTTCAGTGATATGATTTAATAAATATTTTACCGAATTTAATAAATAAATTTATTTGTTGAAAAATCGCAAAAATGCCTGTAAAGTCGTCGCGCCCGACTGTTTTATACTATAGAGACGGAAACAGAAAATAACGTGAATCAGGAAATTTTATACAGGTATCTTAAAGGCGATACCACGCCGCAGGAGGACTTGCAGGTCGCGGAGTGGCTGGAAGCCGATCCGGTTGCCAACCAGAAGGAACTGGACATCGTCCGCTTCGTATTCGAGGGGATGGAGTTGTACGGAAACGACGCGAGGGGCGGAGCGCTCCGGCCGCGCGGAATAGTCATTCCGTGGCGCAAGGTGTGGATCTTTGCCATGCGTGCGGCCGCCGTGCTGCTGCTCGTCTTTGCGGGCGGGTATGTCGCCCACCAGCGTACGTACGAAGCCATTTCCGACCGGCTGACTGCGGTGCACGTTCCCAACGGCCAGCGCATCGAAATCACCCTGCCCGACGGTTCCCGCGTCTGGCTGAATTCGGGCGCCCGGATCGAATATCCGGTCGTATTCAAAAAGAATCTCCGCAGCGTGAAACTTTCGGGCGAGGCGCTGTTCGACGTGCGTCACGACGCCGAATGCCCCTTCGAGGTCGAGACCTTTGCGACCAAGATCAACGTGCTCGGAACGAAATTCAACGTAATAGCGGACGAGACCTACGACCGGTTTTCGGCGGCATTGCTGCAGGGCCGGATCAAAGTTACCAACCTGCTCGATCCGCGCAGGCAGGAGATCGTTATGAAACCCGATGATATTGTGAATCTTTCGAACGGCCGTCTGTTCGTCGAGACGATCAGGGATCCGGAGGCGCTCTGCTGGACCGAAGGTCTGGTGCGCATCAGCGGACTTCCGTTCGATGAACTGATGGCCAAGTTCGAGCAGGTGTTCGACGTCAAGATCGTCATCGCGCGGAATTCGATTCCCGACATCGGAAAAATCAGCGGTAAGATTCGTGTGAACGACGGCATCGAGAATGCCCTCCACATCTTGCAGTACGCCGCCGATTTTTCCTTCGAGAAGGATGAGGAGACCAATGTGGTGACGATCCGCTGATCCTCCGCCTGTTATTGTTTAACCTAAAACCCCGGTAAGATATGCGCATGAAAAACAACTGACGACTTGACGATCCGAATCATTTGACCGATAAAAAAAGCCTGCGGACTGGACCTCCGCAGGCGAAGATAACAGATTAAATGATTCTTGCACCCATTAACCTATTATCTTAAACTTTACAAAAGTATGAATAAAACAGTATTCTTCAAAACCTTTCGAAGACTGTTTGGGTTCGTATTGGCAATCTCTCTGAGCGCGAGTGTCTTAACCGCTCAGGCACAGAATGCGCGCATAACCCTGAATCTGTCCGACGTGCCCATGTCGCAGGTTATGAAAGAGATTGAAAAACAAACTCGCTATCTTTTTATCAACAAAGGTGTCGACACCGGTAAAAAGCTCTCAGTCAATCTGACGCAGAAAACGATTCAGGAAGTATTGGACTACGTGCTCAAAAATACGGATATTACGTATAAGATCGACGGCACGTACATCATTCTTGCCGAGAAAGCCGCGGAAAAACCCGTCGCCGTGACGGGAAAGGTCAGCGACGTCAACGGCGTTCCCGTCATCGGGGCGTCCGTCGTGGTCAAAGGCACGACCGTCGGCACGAGTACGGACATGGACGGAACTTTCTCGCTTCAGGTACCCCCCCCCGCGGCTACGGCCCAGCTGGAGGTTAATTTTCTGGGGTACGAACCCGTCATGGTTTCCGTCGGCAACCGGACTTCCTTCGACGTCACGCTTCACGAAGCGGCTTCCGAAATCGAGGGCGTCGTTGTCACCGCCCTCGGCATCAAGCGTCAGGAGAAGGCCCTGAGTTATAACGTCCAGCAGGTCAAGGCCGAGGACATCACCACGGTCAAGGACGCCAACTTCATCAATTCGCTGACGGGCAAGGTCGCGGGCGTTACGATCAACGCCTCCTCTTCGGGCGTCGGCGGCGCGTCGAAGGTGATTCTCCGCGGCAACAAGTCCATCAGCCAGTCGTCCAATGCGCTCTATGTCATCGACGGAATCCCGATGTATAACTTCGGCGGAGGCGGAGGTACGGAGTTCGATTCGCGCGGCGCCTCGGAATCCATCGCGGACATCAACCCGGAGGATATCGAGTCGATGTCGGTGCTCACGGGTGCCGCCGCTGCGGCCCTTTACGGTTCGAACGCCGCCAACGGCGCCATCATGATCACGACGAAAAAGGGCAAGGCCGGCGCGCTCAAAGTGACGCTTTCGAGCAATACCGAATTCCTCGATCCTTTCGTGCAGCCGGAGTTTCAGAACCGTTACGGCACGGGTTCGAACGGCGTGAGGAGCGGTTCGGGCATTTACAGCTGGGGCCAGAAGCTCCTGCCCGCGGCCCGCTACGGCTATACGCCCGCCGACTTCTTCGAAACGGGACACGTGTACACCAACGCCGTGACCGTTTCCGGCGGTACGGACAAGAACCAGACCTATTTTTCCGCCGCATCGGTCAATTCCGACGGCATCATTCCCAACAACGAATACGATCGCTACAACTTTACTTTCCGCAACACCTCTTACTTCCTGAAAGATAAACTGCGGCTCGACGCCAGCGCCAGCTATATCTATCAGAAAGACCAGAACATGACCAATCAGGGCGTATATTCGAACCCGCTGGTCCCGGCCTATCTCTTCCCGCGCGGCGAGAATTTCGCGATTTACAAGAAATTCGAACGCTATAATCCCGGCACCAAACTCATGGAGCAGTTCTGGTCGGCGGACATGGAGGGCGGCGACCTGCGCATGCAGAATCCCTACTGGATCGCCTACCGCAACCTGCGTAATACCGACAAGAAGCGCTACATGCTGTCGTTCTCGGCCAGCTACGACATCCTGCCGTGGCTGAGCGTTTCGGGACGCGTGCGTCTCGACAACTCCAATTCGCTCTATACGCAGAAACTTTACGCCTCGTCCAACACGACCATCACCGACGGCGGCAAGAACGGCCACTATACCGAAGCCCGTGCCTACGATACGCAGACCTATGCCGACGTGATGCTGAACATCAACAAGACTTTCGGCGACGATTGGTCGCTCACGGCCAACGTCGGCGCTTCGCTCAACAACATCAAGACCGACGAACTTTCGTACCGCGGTCCGATTCAGGAGAACGGCCTTCCCAATATCTTCAACGTATTCGACCTCGACGACACGAAGAAGCGCGCCGAGAAGGTCGGCTGGCACGACCAGACGCAGTCGGTCTTCGCATCGGTCGAAGTGGGGTGGAAACAGATGCTCTACCTGACCGCGACGGGCCGCAACGACTGGGCTTCGCAGATCGCCGGGTCGCCCTCCAAGTCGTTTTTCTACCCTTCGGTCGGCCTTTCGTGGGTTCCCTCCTCGACATGGGATTTGGGCAACGCCTTCTCCTACCTCAAGCTCCGCGGTTCGATCGCCTCGGTCGGCCTGCCGTTCCCGCGTTTCCTGACCACGCCGACCTACGAGTACGATGCTACCGGCAAGATATGGAAGGATAAGACGCACTATCCGATCGGCGACCTGAAACCCGAACGGACCATCACCTATGAGGTGGGTATCGACGCCCGTCTGTGGAAGAACATCAGCCTTTCGGCGTCGTGGTATTCCGCCGATACGAAGAACCAGACGTTCGACCCGGCGCTTCCGCCGTCGTCGTCCTATACGACCATCTACCTCCAGACGGGGCATGTCCGCAATACCGGCGTCGAGCTGTCGCTCGGCTATTCGAACCAGTGGCGCGATTTCGGCTGGTCGTCGAACTTTACCTTCTCGTGGAACAAGAACGAGATCGTCGACTTGGCTTCCGGTGCGCTGAATCCCGTTACGGGCCAGCCGCTGAATCTTTCGGAACTCGACATCAAGGGGCTGGGCAAGGCCAAATACATCCTCAAGCAGGGCGGCACGCTGGGCGACCTCTATACCACTTCGGACCTGAAATTCAACGACAACGGTTATGTCGAGGTCGATAAGGCGGGCAACCTGCTTCTCACCGACGAGGGCGAGCAAATCTATCTCGGCTCCGTTTTTCCGAGCGAGAACCTCGCATGGCGCAACGACTTCCGCTACAAGGGGATCAACCTCGGCCTGCTGTTCACGGGACGCATCGGCGGCATCTGCTATTCGGCCACGCAGGCCAACATGGACCTGTACGGCGTCTCGGAAGTTTCGGCAGCCGCGCGCGATGCGGGCGGCGTGCTGATCAACGGCCGCGAGATGGTCGATGCCCAGAAATGGTATCAGGCTATCGGTTCGCAGTCGGGACTTCCGCAGTACTACACCTATTCGGCCACGAACTTCCGCTTGCAGGAGCTGTCGCTGGGTTACACGCTGCCGCGCAAATGGTTCCGCAACAAGATGGGACTCACCGTCTCGTTCGTGGGCCGCAACCTGTGGATGATCTACTGCAAGGCTCCTTTCGACCCTGAAGCCGTGGCTTCGACGGGGCTGAGCTATCAGGGCATTGACTACTTCATGATGCCGTCGCTGCGCAGTCTGGGTTTCAACGTGAAATTTGAATTCTAAACCATGAACAGCATGAAAAAGATAAATGCATACATGCAGCTACTGCTGCTTTCGGTAGTGCTGCTCAGCATTTCGTGTACGGGCGATTTCGAGAACATGAATCGCAATCCGAACGAGGTGACCGACGGGCAGATGGATGCCCTGAACTACAAGATCGGCACGAAATTCCAGTCGCTGCAGGGACTCGTGGTTCCCGTGCAGGAGCATATGTACCAGTTCAACGAAAGCCTGTCGGGCGGTCCGTTCGGCGGCTATATCGGAGCGACGGTAGACAGCTGGCTCACGAAGTTCGAGACCTTCAATCCTTCGGCCGACTGGCGCAAATGGCCGTTCGCCAACGTGATTACCGAGACTTACACGCCGTGGCGCGGTATCGTCACCGGTACGGACGACGAGGTGGCCGTCGCTTTCGCCAAACTGTTGCGCGTGGCGATCATGCACCGCGTGACCGACTCCTACGGGCCTATTCCCTATTCGAACCTCGAAACCAACGAGTCGATTACGGTGAAGTACGACAAGCAGGAGGAGGTCTATATGAAGATGTTCGGGGAGCTGGACGAGGCGATCGCCGCCTTCGCCGCCAATACGACGCTTCCGGCCGAGGCTTTCAGCCGCTACGACCGGGTCTACGGCGGCAATATCGCCCAATGGCTCAAATATGCCAATTCGCTCAAGCTGCGCATGGCGATGCGCCTTAGCGAAGTGAAGCCCGACGTCGCCCGGACGAAGGCTGCCGAAGCCATCGCCGCAGGCGTCATCACGGCCAATGCCGACAACGCGGCCATGCACGCCGCCGAGAACCGCACGACGCTGATCTACAACGACTGGGGCGACCACCGCGTCGGCGCCGACATTCTCTGCTACATGACCGGCTACGAAGACCCGCGTCTCGAAAAGATGTTCCTGCCCAACGACAAGGGCGATTACGTGGGCATCCGCATCGGCATCGACGTCACGAGCAAATCGCAGGCGCAGGCCAAGTATTCGAACATGATCGTTACCAGTTCGACGCCTTACCTGTGGATCAACGCGGCGGAGGTGGCTTTCCTCAAGGCCGAATACGAGCTGCGCTGGGGAACGAAGGATGCCGCCAAGGCGCTCTACGAGCAGGCGATCCGCCTCTCGTTCGAGGACAAGGGCGCCAAGGACGCCGACGCCTATATCGCCGACAAGACCAGAAAACCTGCGGCCTATAACGATCCGCTGGGCAATTACAGCGCGACCGCCCTGAGCTCGATCACCATCGCATGGGAGGACGATTCCGCCGAAGGCGCCGACAAGGCGGCCATCAAAGAGCGCAATCTGGAGCGTATCATCACCCAGAAATGGATCGCCATCTTCCCGCTGGGGGTCGAGGCGTGGTCCGAGCACCGCCGCACGGGGTATCCGCGCCTGCTGCCCGCCGTCGAGGACAAGTCGGGCGGTACGGTGGATCTGGCTCAGGGCGCCCGCCGTCTGCCTTATCCCGTCGAGGAATACGACAAGAACAACGCCAATCTTCAGGAAGCCGTACAGATGCTTAACAGCGAGTCGCAGGGCAGCCGCAAGGGCGACGGTATGGGCACCCGCGTATGGTGGGACGTGAAACCTTATAACAACTAAACGCTATGAAACAGCACAGAATAATACGTTTCTCCGGTTTGTTCCTGCTCCTCGGCGTACTCTTCGGCCTTGCCGCCTGCAATGACTGGACCGAGATGGAGGCCGTGGACAACAACGTGAAGAAACCGTGGGAGCAGGACCCGGCCTTGTGGGCGGAATATACGGCCGCTCTGCGGGACTATAAAAAGAGCGAGCATTTCATCATCTACGCCCGCCTGCACAACTCGCCCGAACCGGCGGCCAGCGAGAAGGACTTCATGCGCTGCCTGCCCGATTCGCTCGATATCGTGGCGCTGACCAATGCCGACAATTTCTCGCGTTACGATGCCGAGGATATGGCCGTCATGCGCGAGAAAGGCACGAAAGTGCTCTGGCAGGTGGACTATGCCGGACGTGCCGCCGAATTCGCCGACGCCGCGAAACTGGGCGCATGGCTCGACCGGGTCGTGTCGTCCGTCGCCGCCAACGGCATGGACGGCTATTCGTTCACCGGGATTCCCAACGCCGGCGATCCGGCAGCGGTGCAGGCCGCAGCGCTGATCGTCTCGAAACTCTCGGCCGACGAGAGCAAGCTGCTCGTCTTCGAGGGCAATCCGCTCTTCGTCGCCGAAGCGGACCGTGCGAAGGTGGATTATTTCATCCTCGACACCGAGAAAACCGAAGATGTCGGCGACGTGAAGCTGCAGATACTCAACGCCACGGGTTACGCGGCCGTTCCGGCTTCGAAACTCCTGCTGGCGGCCGAGGCCGGAGCGCCCCTCAAGGACGAAGACCGCGTGGAGTATGCCGCCGTCGAGGAGATGTCGCGCCGCGTGATAGCCTACGGTCCGTTGTGCGGACTGGGGGCCTACAACATCGGCAACGACTACTACAATGCGGACATGAACTACAAAATGATCCGTCAGGCCATCCAAACGCTTAATCCTTCTAAATAACCGACGCTATGAAATTAATACATAAATATCTCATACTGGGCGTTGCGGCAGCGGGGGCCTTTACGGCCTGCGATAACTATGATGCCGATGACCACAAGTTCGACAATGTCGTCTACCTCGACGTGTCGAAGACCGACGAGGTGCAGCCGGCCACCTTCAGCAACAATACGCCCACGATCGAAAAGCCGATTCAGGCGACGCTGGCCTATCCCGAAGGGCAGGACGTCGCGGTGTCGCTCACGGTGGACCCGTCGCTCGTGGCGACCTACAACGCCCGCTACGGTTCGGACTGGAAAATGCTCGACGCGAAGTATTACGAGCTGTCGTCCGACAACGTGACCATCCATGCCGGCAAGACCGCGTCGGAGGTGGTGACGCTCCGCCTGAAAGGGCTGATGGGCGAAGGCGAACAGCAGACCGGCGCGCTGCCCATCGACGAGACCTATCTGCTGCCGGTGCGCATCTCCCATTCGTCGATGTCGGTGCTGAAAGGCTCCGAGGCCGCCTATTATGTCGTCAAACGCTCTTCGGCCATCACTGTCGCGGCGCAGCTTACGGACAACTGGATCGAATTCCCGTCGCTCGACAAGTACGGCGACAACAGCATGCCGTGGAATAAACTCCGGGCCATGACCTACGAAGCGCTGATCTACATCGACGATTTCGCGCTGACCGACATTCAGGGCAATCCGGTGAGCATTTCGACCGTGATGGGCGAGGAGGACTATGCGCTGCTGCGTATCGGCGACACGAACTTCGAGCGCGAACAGCTGCAGTTCGACGGTTCGGGCGTCGGATTCGGCAAATTCCCCGGACGCGACAACACGAAGGTCCTCCAGAAGGGTTACTGGTATCACGTCGCCTGCACTTACGACCAAAACACCCGCGTCGTACGTGTCTATGTCAACGGCAGGATACAGAGCGAGGGGACCGAGATGGGGCCGGCCGCACTGGACGACAAGAACTTCATCCACCTGGCCCGCCGTGCGCTGTACGACCTGTGGGACAACGAAACTAATCCGGGTAAGAAAAATGAATACAAAACCCTCGGATACGATACGTATAGCGAAGCCCGCCAGTTCTTTATCAGTTATTCGTACAACGACTACCGTCCGCTGAACGGCAAGATCGCCGAGGCGCGCGTCTGGTCCGTCGCCCGCACTCCCGAACAGATCTGGGAGAACATGTACAACGTCGAGAACCCGAAGGACGACCCGACGCTGCTCGGTTACTGGAAATTCAACGACGGCAAGGGCAATACGGTGAAGGATTACTCGCGCTACGGCAACGACGGTCAGGCGAAATACGACCTGAAGTGGCCCGACGGCATCGAGATTCCGAAAATTAATGAAGTGGAGGAATAAATTATGAAGACGCAAAAGATACAGAATTTATTAGTAGTGACGCTTTTCTGCGCGGCGGCGCTCGCGGGCCTTACGGCCTGCGACGCCGACCCCGTGGAACGCGAAGGAGGCAAACTGCCCGACAAGGACGGGCTTGAGAATACCTACGGCATGCTGCGCAGTACCCGGAGCGTCCGGGACGAGGTGCGCGTATTTCTGACCGAAGGCAACGGATTCGTGACCGATAACTTCTATTATCAACTCACCAAGCCGCTCGGATCGGCGCTGTCCCTCGAAGCGGCCGTGAAAGCCGGGGAGGGCGAGACGGAACGCACTCTGCTGCCCGAAGCCAATTACGACTTTCCCGACGGCAAGAAGCTGGACATTGCAGGCGATGCCCAGCATTCGGCGCTCAAACGTATCCGTTTTTTTGCCGAGAATCTTGCTCCGGGCGAGTATTACCTGCCCCTGACGGTCGCTGCGGACGCTGCGGACGCTGCGGATGCCGAACGGCAGACTGTCAATTACCTGCTTACGGTCCGCGGTCTCCAGATGGGTGAGTACAAACTCAATCAGGAACAGGTGTTCACGGTATTTTACCTCAATACCGCTCTGTATCAACCCTTGCTCGTAGATGAATACCTGATGTCCAAACTGGACGAAAATTGGGAAAATGCATGGCCGGAACGACCCGACGGTACGAGAACCATCGGCGATATTGTAAATCTGCGTACGGTCGTACTCGATTACGACGCTGCAACGTCGCGGGCTTTACTGAATCTGGGTGCCGACATGCGCTATGTCCTCGGCCATGCGACCAAGTATATCCGTCCGTTGCAGGATAAGGGCCGCAAGGTCTGCATCAGCATCGAAGGCGGCGGCAAGGGATTGGGATTCTGCAACCTCACCGATGCGCAGATCGCCGATTTCACGGCGCAGGTGAAGGCGGTCGTTACCGAATACGGACTTGATGGCGTGAATTTCTGGGACCGGAATTCCGGTTACGGCAAAGAGGGCATGCCGGCGATGAATACGACGTCGTACCCCAAACTGATCAAAGCCGTGCGCGAAGCGCTGGGCGACGGACTGCTCGTAACGCTTACCGACCATATGGAGCCTACCGAATATTTCTGGGATACTGCGGCTATGGGCGGCATCGAGGTCGGCAAATACCTCGACTATGCGTGGTCCGGCTATCTGGATAACTCCAAAGACATGCAGATCGTCGATCCGTGGCATCAGGGCGCCGCGTTTGTTTCGGCGGAATGGCCCCGCAAGCCGATCGCAGGACTCGCTCCCGCCAAATACGGATGCGTCAATATTCCGTGGTATACGGGAGAGGCGGAAACAAACCCGACTGAGCGAATCGCACCTGTCTTTCTCTGGCGCGATGCCGGATATAAGCAGAGCAATATTCTGGTTTTCGAAGAGATGCGTACGGTGCTTCAGGACAAGTACGAGAGTACATGGACCAGCAGTATCACGGATGGATATAAATTTTTCGCCGACGACGGAGTCTACCTTATCGACGAAAGCCCTTGGGGTACGAGTTACTTATCGGAAAATGAGTATGGATTCGATGCTTCTAAGTTGGGTGAGTTGGACGACGGCAGTCGCGGATATAATAAATGGACAAAAGATTGGTAAAGAACAGAATCGGAAAAATGCCGGAAAAGTTCCGGCAGAATTATAAAAACCTTTTAAAACTTTATGCGTATGAACAAACCCCAAGAACAAATCACTCCTTGCAATAACGCTCCCGCCAAAGGGGGAAAATCAATTACTAACTTAAATTTTTGCGTCATGAAAAACTTATTTAAATTATCGATGGCTCTCTTTATCGGAGCCGCAATATTCTCCTGCCAGCAGGCCGAAGAACCGACTATGGATCAGGGACAGGCTCCCGAAACCCGCGCATTCGGCGATACGCCGGTCGTGGCGATCTATGTCGAAACCAATGACACCAACCCGCTTAACGCGGGTGACTACACGATGTCGAACGGCAAGCCGTTTGCCGGTATCGTGGAACTCTTCGCATCGAACGTCCGTAAACGTACGGTCAACGGTGTGGTCGAGCCGACCCTCTACCTCAATGACAAGATGACCAATCTGTTGGAAAACAACGGTTATCTGACTTATGTGAAACCGCTGCAGGACAAGGGCATCAAAGTCCTGCTTACCGTACTCGGTGACCATCAGGGCATCGGCGTCGCCAGCATGAACAGCACGCAGACCACGCAGTTCGCCCAGATTCTGGCCCATGCCGTGGCAAAATACGGACTCGACGGCATCGGATTCGATGATGAGTACGCCGATGATGGAGGCTCCACCAATTCCACGTCGTATAGCGAGATCATCCTCAAACTGCATGCGCTGATGCCCGCCGATAAGCTTATCACGGTATTCGATTGGGGCTATACCAGCTCTATCAGTACTGAAGCAAGAGCTTGCATCGACTACGCTTATCACGGTTATTTCGGTACCTCTTTCGTCGGTGCCAGTCTCGTAGACAAAACACGTTGGTCGCCTGTATCGACCAACCTCGGCGGATCTACCAATCCTTCTACCCTCAATTCACTTGCAACACGTACAAGAAGCCAGGGCTACGGTGCGTTCATGTTCTTCAATCTGCGCCGCAGTTCTCAGGTCAATCCGCTGAATATGTTCAGCGCTACGGCCAGCGGCCTGTACAACGGTCTGACTGTCACCAACGCCAACGGCAACCGTGCGCAGGACTGGACCTTCGTTCCGGCCGGTTATGAAATCAATATGGATGAAGTGCAGTAGATTGACTGAGGGCGATTGCGCCCGGCAGTTTGATCTTGTCTGATCTGTTGTTCCGCGCATCCTCTTTCGGGAGGGTGCGCGGTCTTTTTCCGGGTATGCGAAATGCACTTTTCTGGCTGTCGGACGAAATGACCGGTCCGAAACGCTGAGTCTGATATGCCATGTCCGAAAATTACCGAATCCGCAAAATTCACGGCCGGTTGCAACGGGCCGGCGGAAGCGGCGTAAAGGACAATCCGCGAAAATTATTACCTTTGTCGCTGAACATTTATCGTTTCCGTCTTATGAAATCCCCTTTCCTGCAAAATCTCGATGAACTGCCGGGGCCGGTGTGGCTGTTCGGCGCTTACGGCATGACCCGGCTGGGCGAATGGTCTTTCGCGCTGCTGATGCAGTGCGTGAACGGGAACCTGCGGCTCGACGGCTTGACCGCCGGAATGCAGCTGCTGGGACTTGCCGGGGCATTGCTGCCGGTTGCGCTCCTCTGCTCGCTGGCGCTGCGCAAATCCTATGGGCTGCCTCTGGTCCGCTGGTATGCCGGTTTGCGGGTGCTGGTGCACGGTGTGGCCGTGATCGCCCCGTTGGTTGCAGGTTATGATCCGGAGGTGTCGGGCGGTTATGCCGGGCTGGTGCGTACCGAGGTGCTGAATCTGGTCCGGGGCGGCCTGTGGTTCGGATTTCTTTGCTGGCTGGAACGCTCGCAGACCCTTGCACGGCTGATGCCTGCGGCAAAACGGCGCGCGCTTTGGTGGGCCGTCGTGCCGATGGCCGCACTGGCGCTCTTCGGAATGTAAAAACCGTTGTCGGATATGCGTGCCGGGCCGGATTTGCGGTCCGGTTTTTTGCGTCCCGCGCCGGCGGTTCCGGCGGCTGTGAAGTTCGGCCGTGAAGTCCGGGGGCGTATGCCGCCGTCTGCGTGCCGTTGCAAATCGGACGGCTGTGCGCACCCTTTCCCGGAAGACGCTGTTCCCGCAATATGAAATAAGATATTTTAGAATCAATATTGCCGTTTTGAATGTTTTGTCGTAAATTGTACTCACAACAGTCCCAAAAAAGAAGTGTCGGTGTTGTATTTTCCGAATATGTTTCCTCCATTTGTAGTAACATATTGACTAACACGGAAAGTGTAAGTTTATTCTCGAGTGGTAAATCTTGCAAATTATTACGAAGGAGAGAATAGGCCGGCATTTCTTCACGTTCTGTCCGTTTTCGGATATAGAGCGTGGGACTGTTGCTTATTTTATTCCGTTCCGGACCGGCCGGAAGGACCGACCGCCGGAACGGAATCTGCCAGAGAGCTGTGCGTGTTGATTGTCAGCTCTGTATGCGGGCTGCTTTTTGAAACCGATCGCCCGGAGTTCTTCGTCCAGCCGGGCTATTTCGGCCTCGGTGTAGGGGGCGAGGGGCAGACGGCAGTCGCCGCAGTCGATGCCGACGAGTTTCATGCTGGCTTTGCCGCCGCGGATGCCGCCGCCGTGGTTGATGATCACGTGCACGATGTCCACCGACTCCTGCTGCGCCGCGCGGGCCTGTTCGAGGTCGCCGGCCATGAAGGCGTCGTAGATGTTTTGGTAGGTGCGGAGCGAGTAGTTGTAGGTGCTGCCCACGCCGCCGCGCGCGCCGACGGCCATGCCGCAGAGCAGCATTTCGTCGAACCCGTTGAGGATGTCGAAGCGGCCGCCGTCGAAACGGATGCATTCGATCATCTCCATGAAGTTGTTCGACGTGAACTTGATGCCGTTCAGGTTGGGAATCTCTTTCGAGCCATTCTTCAGGAAGTCGATCATCGGCAGGTTGATGCCCGTCATCGAGGGAATGTGGTAGGCGTAGAAGGGCAGCGGTGCGCATGCAGCGGCGATGGGTTTGTAGAAGGCCACCAGTTCTTCGACCGAGCCGGGTTTGAGGTAGAACGGGGCGACGGTGCCTACGGCATCTACCCCCCCCCAGTCCGGCGGCATGGCGGGCCAGTTCGATGCAGTCGGCCTGACAGGTGCCGCCCACGTGGGCGATGATGAGGATGCGGCCTGCTACGGCTTTGGTCCACGCTTCGAGCACGCTCTTGCGCTCGGCGACGGTCATCGAGGTGCATTCGCCCGTCGAGCCGCAGACGAAGACGCCGTAGGCCCCTTCGGCGATGAGTTTGTCGGCGTAGGGCTGGATTTGCGAAAAATTGATTGCGCCCGTTTTGTCGAACGGCGTGAAGACGGCGGGAATGAGTCCGGATAGTTTGAACATAATTATTGGGTATTAGTTAGTCCTGTCGGTAATGAATGGGTAGGTATTGAATGGAACAATCTTATTTGTAGGACAAATACGGGGCGAGGAAATGAAAAAACAAAAAAAACGGCGCATTTTTCTGCTTTTTCGATGAATAATTTCGGTGGGCGGAGCCGGGTGAATGACGGAACGGGAGTGAACGGGGAGGAGCGGGTTGAGCCGCGCGCTGCGGGAAGGAACAGAGAGAGGGGGCGGAAAGGTGCGCAGGAGGGAATGGACCGGAGGTGCAGGATGAGGCGGGAAGGGATAGGGTGGAGCGGAATGGAATGCAGAGTGGCATGGAGCGAGGACGAGTGAGACGGAGCCGGACAGCCGGAACGGAGACGGTGCGGGGCTTGGCTGGCGGAAGCCTGCTCGGAGGTGGAAGCCATATGGTTTTTACGGCAGAAACGACGCTGCAACCGGAGTGTTGCAGCGTCGTTTGCGGTGTAAGGCGTGTTTTGCGCCGGGGCTTCTTTACGGAAGAGCCGGCGATTCGGCGGCCGTCTGACCGCCGGATTCCGGGCGTCAGATTTTGTCCAGCTCCACGGTGAAGTGCCGCAGGATCGGCGCCTCGAACGTGATGCGGTAGCCGGTGGTGATTTCGGCGCGGCGTTCGTAGATGTTGCGGCAGGCGGCGGCGATCACGCGGATGTGGTTGTCCGAATAGACCCGGCGCGGGATGGCCAGACGCAGCAGTTCGAGCCGCGGATAGCGGTTCTCGTGCGTGTCGGGGTCGCGGTCGGCGAGGATCGAGCCGATCTCCACGCCGCGGATGCCCGCTTCGAGGTAGAGCTCCACGGCGAGCGTCTGGGCGATAAACTGCTCCTTCGGGAGGTTGGGCAGCACCTTTTTCGCATCGACGAAGATGGCGTGTCCGCCTGCCGGACGCTGGTAGGGGACGCCGTATTCGTCGAGCAGGTCGCCCAGCAGCTTCACCTGACGGATGCGGGCGTCGAGCTGCTCGAATTCGGTGTTCTCGTCCAATCCCACGGCCAGCGCGTCCATGTCGCGGCCCGACATGCCGCCGTAAGTCACGTAGCCCTCGAACATGATGCTGAAGGTCATGGCCCGTTTGTAAAGCTCCTCGGAGCGCATGGCCACGAAGCCGCCCATGTTCACCACGCCGTCCTTCTTGGCCGAGATGGTCATGATGTCGGCATAGGTGTAGATTTCTCGGACGATCTCCTTGATCGTCTTGTCGGCGTAACCGGCTTCGCGGGTCTTGATGAAGTAGGCGTTTTCGGCGAAACGGGCCGAGTCGAGCAGCAGGGGCACTCCGTAACGGCGGCATACTTCGGCCGTCTCGCGGATGTTGCGCATCGACACGGGCTGTCCGCCCGCCGTGTTGTTGGTGATGGTCAGCACCACGCACGGAACTTTCTCGCGCGGGTTCTCGCGCAGGAGCTTTTCGAGCTTGGCGATGTCCATTTCGCCTTTGAACGGCAGCTCCTTCTGGGTGTCGGCCGCGTCGTCGATGGTGCAGTCCACGGCGTGGCAGCGGCGGAACTCGATGTGTCCCTTCGTGGTGTCGAAATGGGAGTTGCCCGGCACGATGTCGCCCTCTTTGAGCAGAGCCGAAAAGATGACGTTCTCAGCGGCGCGCCCCTGATGCGTGGGCAGGAAGAAAGGCATGCCGAAGAGCCGGGAAATGGTCTCCCTGAGCCGGAAATAGGACGATGCGCCGGCGTAGCTTTCGTCGCCGGTCATCATGGCCGCCCACTGGCGGTCGCTCATCGAACCCGTTCCCGAATCGGTCAGCAGGTCGATCGTGACCTGATCGCTGCGCAGTTTGAAGAGGTTGTAGCTGGCTTCGCGGATCCATGTCTCGCGTTCGGCGCGCGTGGAGGTGCGGATGGCCTCGGTCATTTTGATCTTGTAGGGTTCTGCATACGGAAGTGTCATACAAAAGAGCGTTTTAGGTTGTAATTTGTTGTTCGTATACTCAAAATTACGAAAATATTTTGAGATCTTTGGTATCGGTATTATATTTGTGAAAGCCGGTGTGTATTTTTTAATTCTTTCGCGCTATGAAAAAGTATCGTTGCACCGTCTGCGAGTATATTTACGACCCGGCGCTGGGTGATCCCGAAAACGGCATCGCTCCCGGCACGGCATTCGAAGATCTGCCCGACGGTTGGATATGCCCGGTCTGCGGCGAAGGCAAATGGGCCTTCGAACCTCTCGAAGAACAATAAAAAACGACGAAGACTATGTTAAACCTCATTGTTTCACTATTAATTTTACCGCTTATGGCAACAGACACTGCAAAACAGGTGCGCTTCACTCCGAAGGACCTGCCTTACGCTTATGACGCGCTCGCACCGCAGGTCTCCGAAGAGACGCTGCGCTTTCACCACGACAAGCATTACGTGGGATACGTGAATAAACTCAACGAACTGATTGTCGATACCCCCTATGCCGAGCAGCCGCTGGAGGATATCGTCGTTTCGGCCGACGGCGCGATCTTCAACAACGCCGCGCAGATGTGGAACCACGAATTCTTCTTCGACGAACTCTCGCCCAAGGCGCAGACCCGTCCCACGGGCGCGCTGCTGAAGGCCATCGACGAAAATTTCGGATCGTTCGATCAGCTGAAGGCCCAGATGGAGAAGGCCGCCGCAGGGTTGTTCGGTTCGGGCTGGGTATGGCTCGCGGAGGACAAGTCGGGCAAGCTGGCGATCGTCAGCGAGCAGAACGCCGGCAATCCCTTGCGCTACGGCATGAAGCCCCTGATGTGCTTCGACGTTTGGGAGCATGCTTACTATATCGACTACCGCAACCGCCGCGCCGATGCCGTCGCAGCCCTCTGGGACCGCATCGACTGGAAGGTCGTCGAAGAGCGCTACGCCAAGGAATAGTGGGTTCCGCTTAGGAAAGGACGCCGTTTCCCGGTTTGGGGGACGGCGTTTTTTCGTCTCCGGATTTCATGCGGCGGAGGGTTTCCGGGGGCGGCGGATTTGTTCCGCCGGATATACAGGATCGGAAATATTATATATTTCCGTCATTCGCCGCAGAAAATTCTGGCGGGAAAAAATTGGTGGAAATGGCAAAAAGTATTACCTTTATTTTTTTGACCGGACGTTTATTCTGCCATGAATCGCTCTATCGAAAATTCCCCCCCCCATGGTTTGGAGGAGGTCTATGCGGAGTACAGGACGTATTTCGTCCGGATCGCCGTGTCGTATGTCCGTGACAGGATGGTGGCCGAGGATTTGGTGTCCGATACCTTTCTGAAAATCTGGGAGAGCCGCACGGAGACGACGCCCCGGAATCTGCCCGCCTATCTGCTTACCGCGCTCAAGCGCAAGTGTCTGGACTATCTGCGCGACCAAGCCATTCATCTCAGAATTCAACAGAACATGCACCAGACCAGTGCGCGCGTGGTCGGAGAGCGTATCGCGCGGCTCGAAGCCAACGACCCCCAGAACCTGATGATGTCCGAGGCGCTCGCCATCATCGAGCGCGAACTGCGGCGGATGCCTGAACAGCGGCGGCGGATTTTCATCGCCCACCGTTACGAAGAGATGTCCTACCGGGAAATAGCCGCCGTTTACGAATTGTCCGAAGGACAGGTGACCTACGAACTGCGTGCGGCGAAGGAGGCGCTCAAGGCTGCGCTCAAGGATTATCTTCCGCTGATAGGACTCTTGCTGAACGGCTTCTGACGACCGCCCCCCCCCGGAATTATTAAAAATATTTATTTGCGGGATTTTGCGATTTTTTTCGCAAATCCTGCACTGTCGTGCGTCAATATAGCAACTTATGGAAAAGGAAACATTATATCGCTACGTGGCGTGCCAAGCATCGCCTGAGGAGGAGACGGCAGTGCTGACGTGGCTGGAAGCCGATCCTGCACACGAATCGGAACTCGCAAAGGTGCAGCGGCAGCACGATCTGGTGGCTCTGAGCGCTCCGGTCATCAACGAACTTTACGCCAAGGACCGCAGGCGCCGTTTCGGCTCCGTCCTGCGCCGGTGGAGCGCGGCGGCAGCGGCCGTCGTACTGCTCGCCTTCGGCGGTTATTATTTTCACGCCGCACGCGATTTCTCGCGGCAGGGCGAACGGCTACTGTCGGTATCCGTACCCTACGGACAGCGCGTCAGCCTGACGTTGCAGGACGGCACTTCGGTATGGCTCAACGCCGGAACGACGCTGCGCTATCCGGCGCTCTTTACGGGGCGCGAGCGCCGTGTGGAGATCGAAGGCGAAGCCCGGTTCGAAGTGGTGCACGATGCGAAACATCCCTTCATCGTCCGGACATACGCCTGCGACGTCGAGGTGCTGGGCACGAAATTCAATGTCGTGGCCGAGGAGGAGAACGGGCTCTTCTCGACGGCTCTGTTCGAAGGCCGCGTCGCCGTTTCCAGCCGGCTCGTTCCCGGCGAACGACTGGTGCTGGAACCCGACGAGATGGTGACGCTCGAAGGGAAGCATCTCTGTCTCGCGCAGATCGACAACGATGAGGAATATTTGTGGACGAACGGAATCATCAGCCTGACCGATCAGTCGTTCTCCGAGCTGATGCACCGCTTCGAAAAGACCTTCGGCGTCACAATCCGTATCGAGCGCGAACCGTCGATCCGTATCGGACAGGGTAAGATACGGCAGTCGGTAGGTATCGACAATGCGCTTCAGGTGCTGCAGCGGTTTGCCGATTTCGAGTACGAGAAGGACGAACAGAACAACACGATAACCATCCGATAAACTCAGTCTAACCTTAAAAACGACCGGCCTATGAAGTAATCCAAGTTTGTGAGAAACTGTATACTATGATTGTCGGAACCTCAGAAAATGGCCTGTGCGGATGGTAGCACATCGCACAGGCCGGGGTTCAAGCAAACCTCCTACTCAAACCTAAAGTACAAATTTATGAATAAAACATTTATCAGACAAGCGAAAAGGTCATTTACTTTTTTATTCATGCTTGGTCTTTGCGCTATCTGGTCTCCGCGGGCGGCGGCCCAGAACCGCAGCCTGCCCCAAGTTACGATCCGGATGGACCGTGTCCCGATGTCACAGATCATGTCCGAGATCGAACGGCAGACCAAATATCTGTTCGTTACGGGTTCGGATGTCAAGACCGACCGTATCACAAGCCTCGATGTTACGGCGGTGCCGCTTACGGAAGCCCTGAACCGGATGGTGGCGGGTGCGGACCTGACCTACGACATCCGTTCGCTGAGCATCATCCTCTCCGTAAAGAAAGCCGAGCAGCCTGCGGCCGTCGCAGGTTATGTCCGCGACGGGAGCGGCCAGCCGGTCATCGGCGCCACGATCATCGTCCGCGACACCTCGACCGGTACGACGACCGACGCCGACGGCCGTTTCACCCTTTCGGTGCCCGCACCTTCGACGGCATGGCTCGAAGTGAGCTATCTGGGCTATGAGCCGCAGGCGGTTGCCGTCGGCAACCGCACTTCGTTCGACATTACGCTGCGCGAGGCCGCATCGGAGATCGAATCGGTCGTCGTGACGGCCCTCGGCATCAAGCGCTCGGAGAAGGCGCTCTCGTATAATGCCCAGCAGATCAACGCCGAGGACATCGTGGCCGTGAAAGACGTCAATTTCGTCAATTCGCTCAACGGCAAGGTGGCCGGTCTGAATATCAACGCCTCGTCGTCGGGTGTCGGCGGTTCGTCGAAGGTCGTGATGCGCGGTTCGAAATCCATCGAGCAGTCGTCGAACGCCCTCTATGTGATCGACGGCATTCCGATGTGCAACTTCCGCAGCGACGGCAGCGAGGAGTTCGATTCGCAGGGCTCTTCGGAGGCCATCGCCGACCTCAACCCTGAGGATATCGAGTCGATGACCGTCCTGTCGGGCGCAGCCGCCGCGGCACTCTATGGTTCGGATGCCGCCAACGGCGCCATTCTGATCACGACCAAGCGCGGCAAGGCCGGTCAGACGACCGTGACGGTGACGAGCAACACCGAAGTGCTCGCGCCTTTCGTGATGCCGATGTTCCAGACCCGTTACGGCACGGGCGACAAGCTGGCGGGAGCCGCCAACGGCATCTACTCGTGGGGCGAACGTCTGAATGCGTTCAATTACAGGGGCTACGACCCTGCCGACGACTATTTCCAGACGGGCGTCGTGGGCACCGAGACGGTTTCGTTCTCGACGGGCAACGAGCGCAGCCAGACCTATGCTTCGGCCGGCGCCGTCAATTCGCGCGGTATTATTCCCAACAACGGTTACGACCGTTACAACTTCACTTTCCGCAATACCTCGTCGTTCCTCAAGGACAAGATGCACCTCGATCTGGGTGCCAGCTACATTATCCAGAAAGACCGCAACATGGTCAATCAGGGCGTCTACTCCAACCCGCTGGTGTCGGCTTACCTCTTCCCGCGCGGCGACGACTGGGCGGATGTGGAGATGTACGAACGCTACAACCCCTCGCGCGGCATCTACGAGCAGTACTGGCCGACGATGGGAGCCGATACCTATCAGATGCAGAACCCCTACTGGATCAGCTACCGCAACCTGCGCGAGAACCGCAAGGACCGCTACATGATCAACGCCTCGCTGACCTACGACATCCTCGACTGGCTCTCGGTTTCGGGCCGCATCCGGGTGGACAACTCGAACAGCGACTATACCGAGAAGCTCTACGCATCGACCAACAACCTGCGCACCGAGGGATCGCCCAACGGTCTCTACGGCATCACCAAGACCAACGACCGTCAGACCTACGGCGACGTGATGGTCAATATCAACAAGACCTTCGGCGAGAACTGGAGTCTGCAGGCCAACGTCGGCGCTTCGATCTCGGACATGCGTTCCGACGCCTCGAAAGTCCGCGGCCCGATCGCCTACGGAGAGCAGACCGGTTACGACAAGGACGGCAACGCCATCTACGAGCCGAATAACATCCCCAACGTGTTCAACGTCTACAACCTCTCCAATTCGAAGACCGTCCGCGAGCAGATCGGCTGGCGCGAGCAGTCGCAGTCGGTCTTCTTCTCGGCCGAGGTGGGCTTCAAGGGGGCGTATTACCTGACCGTGACGGGCCGCAACGACTGGCCTTCGCAGCTGGCGGGTCCCAACTCGGTGAACTCCTCGTTCTTCTATCCGTCGGTCGGCGCTTCGGTCGTGCTCTCGGAGATCATCCCGAACATGCCCAAGAACCTCTCCTACGTCAAGTTGCGTGCGTCGTACGCATCGGTGGGTTTGGCTTTCTCGCGTTTCTACGCCAATCCGACCCGCTCGTGGAACTCTTCGACCAACAGTTGGAACCTCTCGTCCCAAAGTCCGCTCTACGACCTGAAGCCCGAACGCACCAAATCGTTCGAAGTAGGTCTTACGATGCGCTTCCTCAGACATTTCAATTTCGACATTTCGTACTATAACACCCGTACGATCAACCAGACGTTCAACACGGGCATCCCCGCAAGTTCGATGTACAGCAAGGTCTACAAGCAGGACGGCGACGTACGCAACCGCGGTTTCGAAATGTCGCTGGGCTACAAGAATACGTGGAACCGCTTCTCATGGGACAGCAACTTCACGGCCAGCGCCAACCGCAACAAGATCATGAAGCTGGGCAAAGAGGTGATCGACCCCAACACGGGCAAGGTCACTCCGATCGGCGACCTGAACGTGGGAGGCATGGGTAACGTCCGCTTCATTCTGCGCGAGGGCGGCTCGCTGGGCGACATCTATTCGCGCGCCGACCTGCGCCGCGACTCGAACGGCGATATCTATCAGGATATGGACGGCAACATCTTCGTGGACAACAAGACGCAGACCAAGGATTTCATCAAGCTGGGTTCCGTATTCCCCGACGCCAATCTGGCATGGCGCAACGACTTCCGCTGGCGCAACTTCAATTTCGGGTTCCTGCTCACGGCCCGTCTGGGCGGCGTAGTCTACTCGCGCACGCAGGCCGTAATGGATTACTACGGCGTATCGGCCTCGTCGGCCGATGCGCGCGATGCGGGCGGCATCGTCATCAACGGCAACGACCTGATCGATGCGCAGAAATGGTACCAGACCGTCGCCAACGGCGATACGACTCCGCAGTACTACACCTATTCGGCTACGAATGTGCGGTTGCAGGAGGCTTCGATCGGCTACACGATTCCGCGCAAGAAGCTGGGAGACGTTTGCGACATCACCCTCTCGATCGTAGGCCGCAACTTGTGGATGCTCTACAACAAGGCGCCCTTTGATCCTGAGGCGGTCGCTACCACCAGCAACTACTATCAGGGCATCGACTATTTCATGATGCCTTCGTTGCGCAGCATCGGCTTCAACGTGCGTGTCAAATTCTAATCAAGCTAAAACGCCATGAAATTCAATATATCGAATATGACGGTGGCCCTTGCGGCGGCAGCGCTCGGCGCGGCATCCTGCACGGCCAACTACGAAGATATCAACCGGAATCCCTATGAGGTTACCGCAGAGGATATGGAGCGGGACGGTTACGCCATGCGGTCGTTCATGACCACCATGCAGAGCTGGGTCATTCCGGCCGACGTCAATCAGTGCCAGTTCACCGATCTGCTGCTGGGCGGGCCTTACGGCGGTTATATCGCCGATGCGAACAGCGGATTCAACACCGGAAAATTCTCGACCTACGACCCGCAGTCGAACTGGTCGCCGGTATTTTACCGGGTTATCTACACCAATGAAATGTCGAACTTCACGGAGTTGTGCAAGGTGACCGAAGACGAGAATGCCATCGCCGTGGCGAAGGTGGTGAAGGTCGCCGGCGTACACCGCGTCGCCGACACCTACGGACCGATTCCCTATACGCAGGTGGGTACGGGCGCCGATCCGGTGCCGCTGGACTCGGAGAAAGAGGTCTTCAAGGCCATGTTCGCTGATCTGGATGCTGCCGTCGAGGTGCTTACGCGCAACCGTGCAGGCATGATCACCACCGATGCCGACCGGCTTTACGGCGGCAGTCTGGAGCGCTGGGGCCGTCTGGCCAACTCGCTCAAGTTGCGTCTTGCGATGCGTATCGTCTATACGGATTTCACCACCGATGACGGTCGTACTCCGCAGCAGCTGGCCGAGGAGGCCGTCAGCTCGGAGCTGGGCGTGATCGAGGACAACTCCGGCAATGCCATGTATACGGGCTTCGGCAAGGACGGCAATCCTTTCTACGTCTGCTTCTTCAGCTATAAGTCGGGTGCGGGCGACCACCGCGTCGCCGCCGATATCGCGTCGTTCATGAACGGTTACGACGATCCCCGTCGTGCGAGCTATTTCAACGAGTCGGCTTTCAGCGGAGGCGGCTATGCCGGTCTTCGCAACGGCATCCAGATTCCCGACGATGATCGTATCAACAACTTCTCGCGGTATAACGTGACGGCATCGACGTCGCTGATGTGGATGAACGCTTCGGAGGTGGCCTTCCTGCGCGCCGAGGGCGCTTTGCGCGGCTGGGCGATGGGCGGCAACGCCCGGACCTTCTACGAGGAGGGTATCCGGCTCTCGTTCGAGCGTTGCGGCGTCGCGGATCAGTTGACTGCCTATATGGCTTCGACGGCGCTTCCCGGCGGCTATGACGACCCGGCATTCGGTTACAGCTGTTCGAACCAGTCGACGGTCACGATCCCTTGGAACGACGGGGCGGCTTTCGAAGAGAACCTCGAACGCATCATCACCCAGAAGTGGATCGCCAATTTCCCGCTGGGTACCGAAGCGTGGGCCGATTACCGCCGTACAGGCTATCCGCGTCTGTTCCCGGTGGTGGTCAATAACAATCCCGACATCACGAATCTGCAGCTGGGCGCCCGCCGTATGACCTATCCGCTGGAGGAGTACGAGGCGAACGGCGAAACGATCCGGGCCGCCGTGGATCAGTGGCTGGGCGGTCAGGACAAAATGTCCACCCGTCTGTGGTGGGATTGCAATCCCCGGATTCGCTAACCTATAAAACTGTCAAACTATGAAAATCAACATCAAAAGATATTTTCTGCCCCTTGCAGCCGTGCTTTTCATGGCCGGCTGTCACGAGGCCGTCGAGCCTGAGGCGATCGACGTGAACTATTCGTCATTCGAGGATGCGGACCCGGAGTTGTATGCCCGGTACATGCAGGCGCTCCGGGAGTACAAGGCCGGTTCCCACAAGGCGGTATTCGTTACGATGAGCGTTCCTGAGAACGGCGCCCCGACTACCCATCGTACGCAGCACTTCACGGCAATGCCCGACAGCGTCGATTTCATCGTCGTGAATCCGGTTCCGTCCGTCCTTTGCCAGACGCTTGTCGATGAAATCCGGAAAGTGCATGAGAAGGGAACCCGCATCCTCTTCAATATCGACCTGCAGACATTCGAAAACGACTGGACGCAGGTGCTGAAGGAGGACCCCACGCTCAGCGAGGAAGATGCGCTGGCTTATCTCGGCGGCCGTGTCGGCGAGCAGATCGCGCTGGTAGACCGCTGGGGCTATGACGGCTTCATCTTCACCTACACGGGCAAGGCCGTAGGCAGCATGCAGGACGAGGCGCTGGCCGTCTATACGGCCCGTCAGGAAGCGCTCTTCGCTCCGATCCGCGCTTGGCATGAGGCCCACCCGTCGCATGCGCTCGTCTTCCGCGGTTTCACCGGAGCCATTACGGAGACGAATATGCCGCTGCTGGACGAGTGCGCCTACATCATCCTGCCGACCAATGACGTGAAGACGCTCGACGAGATGTCGTTCTCGGCTCTTACCGCAGTCAGCGTTGCCGGCGTGCCGGCCGACCGTCTGATCGTGACGGCCCAGACCACCCGTCCCGGCGACGACAAGAAGGAGTTCGGTTATACCGGCATGGTCGATGCCTTCGGCGATACGGTCGAGGCGATCGAGGCTTGGGCCGGATGGGTGACGCTCCCTTCGCCGGGCTATACGCGTGCGGGGCTGCTGATCGAGGATGTCCAGTACGACTATTACAACCCCGCCAAGGTGTGGGCCAAGACCCGCGAGGCAATCGGCATTATGAACCCCTCCATCTAAAAACTGACAGCCATGAAATACAATAAATGCTTATTGGTTCTCTCGGCGCTCGCCGCAGTCGTTTTCACCGGCTGCAAGAACGAGGATGTCGAGAAGCATCGTTTCGATAACAAGTTCTATATCACTTCGGCCATCCTCTCCGACGATCTGCTGATCAAGAGCGATACGCCCGGTTATACCAAGACGATCGAATCGCGTCTGGCCAAGCCTGCCGGGCAGCAGGTCGCCGTGACGATCGAGGCCGATCCGTCGCAGGTCGCCGCCTACAACATGATCTACGGCGACAATGCCGTGGCGCTTCCCGCCGAATGCTACGAACTCTCTTCCAATCGGATCGACATTGCGGCCGGTCAGGTGAGCGGCGACGCGATAGAGATCGTGTTCAAGGACATCAATACGCTCGACGGCAGCTTGCGTTACGTGCTGCCCGTGACGGTCACTTCGTGCAATGGCGTGGATCTGCTCGACAGCCGCAGTACGGTCTACTTCGTGGCCCGTCAGGGTGCGATGATCAACGTGGTGGCCAACATCGCGTGGATGAACTTCCCGGTCAGCTGGTCGGCTGACGCCAAACCGCTCGTCAGCGGCATGAAGCAGGTCACCATCGAGGCCCTGCTGCGCAGCGCCGACTGGACCGACGGCCGCGGCGACGCCCTCAGTTCGGTATTCGGTATCGAAGGCAACTTCCTCGTGCGCATCGGCGACGCCGACCGTCCGCGCGACCAGCTCCAGCTGGCGACGGGATCGGCCAACGGCGGCAACTGGCCCGCAGCCAATGCCGCTCCGGGGCTTCCGGTCAATGAGTGGGTGCATATCGCCGTGGTTTGGGATGCCGTAAACGGCGAGCGTATCTATTACCAGAACGGCAAGCAGGTGGCCTACTCCAATCAGAAGATGAGCGGATCGGTTACGCTGACCAGCAACTGTTACGTTGGCAAGTCGTACAACGAGGAGCGTTACATCCCCGGAGAGATTTCCGAGCTGCGCGTTTGGAGCGTGGCCCGTACGCCGGAGCAGATCGCCGGCAACATGTACGGTGTCAGCCCCGAAAGCGAGGGGCTGGTGGCCTACTGGAAATTCAACGAGGGTTCCGGTTCGACGATCATCGACCATGCGAACGGCACGAATCTCTCTGCCGTGGGCGGCACGCCGACTTGGATTCCCGTAACTCTTCCTGAAGTAAAATAACCAATAACAGCTATTACGCATGAAAACGAGATATTTCAAATCCGGTATTCTCGCCGCAGCCGCAGCCTTGCTCTACTCCGCTGCGTTCGTCTCCTGCACGGACGATGTCACGGTCGGCGAGTGGGACGGCGCCGGCTCGATCGAAACGGGCCTCAATGAAACGGGCGCCGTGCTGCAGGACCTCAATTCCGGGAAGTCGAACACCACCGTCGAATTGTGGAAGGAGACCTACACCGCCGAGCTGCGTCTGGTGTTGACCAAAGCCCCCGCCGAGGGGTTCACGGCTAGGGCCAAGTTCGATACCTCCTATGACGCGAGGCAGTACAACAAGGCCAACGGTACGGATTATACGCTTTATCCGGCCGACAAGGTGACTTTTGCCAACGACGGTCTCTTTGCCGCCGCGGGCCGCAATGTCGAACTTACGGTCGAAATGACCGTTGAGGCCGCCGAAGGGCTTGCAGCCGGCCGGGGATATCTGATCCCCGTAGCCCTCGAAGCCGACGGCGTGATCCTCAAGGAGAGCCATTGTTTCTACGTGGTGAAGGATATGACCTCGATGCCTACCTGTTACAAGGGCGACGACCTGCCGAAGGGCTTCCTGTTCTTCGAGGTCAACGACGTCAATCCGCTTAACGCCCTGACGTTCGAACTCGAAGACGGCCGCCTGCTGTGGGATGTGGTCTGCCTCTTTTCGGGCAACATCAACCACCATGCGGACCGCAACGCTCCGTTCCTGAGCCTCAATCCGCAGACCCAGTATTGGATGGATAACAACGAAGCCTTCATCCAGCCGCTGCGCAAGCGCGGTATGAAGGTGATCATGTGCGTGCTGGGCAACCACGACCAGTCGGGTGTGGCGCAACTTTCCGACTACGGATGCCAGATGTTCGCCAAGGAGCTGGCCACGTTCTGCGAAACATACAATATCGACGGCGTATGCTTCGACGACGAGTATTCGAACGCTCCCGATCTTTCGAATCCCTACTATGCTTCGCGCAGCTCGGCGCGGGCGGCCCGTCTGGCCTACGAATCGAAGAAGGCGATGCCCGACAAGCTTGTCGTTGCCTATTGCTACTCTAGCTTCAATATCAGCGGCTGGCCGACCGAGATCGAGGGACAGGACATTGCGGAGTGGGTCGATATCGCCGTGGGCGATTACGGTTGGTCTACCTCGCCCATGGGCAATATGACCCAGAAGCAGTGCTCGGCCATCTCGATGGAGTTCAACCGCGGTACGGGCGGCAACTTCACCAGCGTTGTCGCCGAGAGAATGCTCGACCCGACGACCGGCAAGGGCTGGTTCATGGGCTTCGCGCCCGACCCGTTGAAGAATACCAACGGCAGGGTGAATAAGAATGCTTGGCGCAATATTTTCGTCAACCGGCTGAACAAAGGTCCCGAAACTCTCTACGGATCGCCGCTCAAGGAGCCGGAGCACTTCTACAAGTTCGCCGACACCACGCGCTATAATTATCCTGAGGACCTGCCGGATACCTATTCGCGTCCGGCGCAGCCTGAGTGGCCGAACTATTGATTCGATTCCGCCTTGCGGGCGGGGTGCGGCCCTGCCTGCGAGGCGATATTAACCGAAAAACAGTAAACGATGAAAAACATGTATAAATATGCGCTGCTTTTCGCCCTCGCGGGCGGCGCAGCGCTCTTCACCGGCTGCCGCGCCGACGAGGAGGTCGATCTGGCGGGCTACCCCGAAACGCCGGTCGGCGCAACGATCTCCGGTACTACGGACCGGGTGGCGACTTTCGCGGGAACTTACGATAATGAAGGCGTGCTGAATCTCGCCGGTTCGCTTTCGGGCGAGTATACCATTGCCCTTGCGCAGGCCAGCCCCGAAGAGACGGTCGTCCGCGTGGAGCCTATTATCACCAACGTACCGGCCGAGCTGGTCGAGATCAGCGCGCGCGAGCTGGTGATTCCCGCCGGCAGCACTACGGCGGCAGTCTCGGTAAGGATGATCGAGGAGAACTATGACTTCATGGAGAATGTGTTCGGGCCTGTGACCTACGAGCTGGGCGTGCGTGTGGTCGAAGCGCGCGGTTCGCAGGTTCCCGTGGTGGACGGCGAGGCGAAGATGGTGATCGAAAAGGCTGCCTATGTCGCTGTCGCGTCGCTTGTGGGCGTCGAGGGCAATGCCGTGACTTTCAAACGCAACTTCATCGACGGTGCGATCGTCAACGAAGATCCGATAACATATGACGTGAAGGTCGTGGTGGACCGTCCCGTGCTGGAGGATACGAAGTTCGTCGTGAAATCGGCGGGCATTCCCGAAGGATTTGCCGATGACGAGCGCTTTACGCCCGCTGCCGAGGTGACGATTCCGGCCGGGGCGAAAGAGTCGGACGCAACGACGTGGTCGGTGACGGACGACTTCCTCGAAGCGGACGAAGAACTCGGCATTTTCCCGGTACAGCTCACGGCCGAGCTGGTCGGCGATACCGCCGGGGCCGCCGTCGATCCGGAGGATGCCGGCGTTGCGATTTCGATCGTGAAGAAGTCCGATCTCCTGACTTTCCTGTCCGCGGCCGATCCGTCGTGGAAGAAGTATCCGACGAGCGGATGGACCGTGCAAACCAACGGCAGCGCATGGCCGGATGCCAATACCGCTCTCTGGGACGGAAGCTCGTCTACCGATATTTATACTTGGAGCGATCCCTCGCTCGAACTTACGATCGACATGAAGACCTCGCAGTGGGTCGCCGGTTTTGATATTCAGGCTTACGGAAGTATCGGCTCCATGGGCGAGTACTTCGAGCTTTCGACGTCGGAAGACGGGGAGAACTGGACGCCGCACGGAGAGCTCCGGCAGGCCGAGGCTCCCAACAGAGGCTATGGCGCAACCAACTACGTTCAGCTGCTCAAGCCCTGCAATGCCCGCTATGTCAAGTGGGTCGGCACGAGAGGCAGCGCCTATTCGCCCGACATCGCGGAGTTGTATATCTACGGCCGGAACGAATAACCGCAATCCGGTCCGAATGTTAACGGAGGCTCCCCGCAGAAATGCGGGGAGCTTTTTTTCGGTCTTGACTTTTGTCGGCGGAGACCCGTCGTCCGGCAATCAGGTCGTTGACACTTTTGTAGCTAAAAGTGCTAATCTAATCTAACTATATGATAGACAGTATATGACAAAAGTCGAGGTAATGATTTGTTAACTCTGAAGGCCGTGTCCTTTGCATTCATTAGCTTTTCAAAGACTCTTATGCAAAGATAAAAAATAGCCGATAAAAAAGCAAATGAGAATTCTCTCATTTGCTTTTTCTCTACTTAGGCGTTCCAGCTATCAACGGTTATATTCTATCTGATTGTTACGCAAGATGTCAAGAAAATGCGTCCCGCAACTTGCGGTTGATGAGCGTATGGTGGCACTGTTCCGGATTATTGATCCGGACATTGAAAGTTCTGGAAAGCACATCGACGAGTGTCGCCAGATCGATCCGCGTGCCGTCGATGCGGCGTATGGCTCCAGAGAGATGCAGTGCCGTTTTCAGTTCCATGATATCCGTAGGCGTGAATTGTTCGGAGAGGAACAGCGGCGATTTAGGGACTTCGACCGATACCGGGGCGGCGATGGACGGATAACGAAGCCGGGTAAAGACTAAACGGATCTCGAAATTCGTCAGCAGAAGCTCCGATTTGAGCAGCGACGCTTGCGGAGATTCCTTCTCAAACAATCCGCGCTTGCAACCGCATCAGGCGGGATTGGAGGCGGGCAAGTTCGTGCAGCAGGTCAAGGGGCGATTTACAGGATTGAGCCGTAAGACCGTGCAGCAGGTCGATGAACTTTTCATAAGCCGCATGAAAGGCTGTGCACTCCGCATCCGACAATCGACGGTTAAGCAGTGTGTCAAGCATGACGATAAATTGATTTTTGTCCAAGTTCTTCCGAGAGCGGGATTAAACAGCCGTAACGATTCGATTTATCGGATCGTTACAGTTTTTATATAAATAACAGGTGACGAGAAGGCAACGGTTTTTTGTCAGTATCTTGCACTAATTTTCTTTACTTCAAATAACCATTGCAAAAGTACAAAAAATTGGAATAATTAGAAACACTTGATATATCATAATTTAGTACGATATTATCATTTCAATCTATCCAGCCCTCTTTCTCATCGTCTTTGGTCACCGGCGTCCGGCGGATAACCCACCACAGGAAATTATAAAACAGAGCGAGGAATACCGCCCAAAGAAGTAGCCATTTCATAATAAACATATCATTACACCCAAAACAGTGTCCACGACCTAATGCGCTATGGACTTAGGCTTTAACAGATGGCTGTATACCTGCCTGAAAAACGTATGTATCAAACCTTCCCGGTAAACGATCCGGTGTTTCCAACGATTCGCCAACCAACGACGGAATTTAAACCGCATTATCCGGATAAAACCTTTTTCAGGAAATTTCTCGCTGAACTCAGGATGCAAAATATCATTTAAAACCCGTTCTTCGAGTTTTAAATCACGTTCGAACGAAGGAAATAGTTTCGCATCTACCCCTATGTTATTTATTGAAATAGCATTTATACAATTCAGAAATCGATGCATGTTCATCCGGCGGGCCGTCGCATAAAGCTCCGTCCAATCAATCTTATCACAGTAACGGAGGATGAACATGCCCCAATCGGCTATATGCCTCATCCCAATCTCCGCTGCAGCGAAATGTGCTGCGGCATGCCGTAACAGAAATAATGCATTGAAAGAGGGTGACGGAAGATGAATTTCCGTATCTTTCAGACAGATCGTTTCACCATGGATTTCGGCATAGGTCCTCAGCAACTGCTCGATCTCACGATTCGATGCATGGGCATGAACATTCAGAAAGTCGTAATGATTTTCGACCATAATTCCGTCGATGAGAAAAACTGTATGATGGTGTTTGTCTTCATCGATCCGAATTCCCCATTCACGACATAACAACTCGTCCGCTTCACGCTGTCGACCAAAAAGCCAGATATCGATATCGCCACATTCCCGATGTTCGGGGCACGGATAGCAAAAGCTCAGTCCATACCCTTTCAAGAGCATCAGCGAAATGGAATGGGAAGCATAGAATTTTGACAATCCAGCCAATACTTTTTCCTGTTTTCGATAACGATCTTCAATTTGTTCGACATTATAGGCCCATTGCACACGCAAAGACAATGGTAAATATTCCATTGCATGCAATTGCCGCAAAGCATCCCAGATCAATGCCCCCGTCCCCTGCCGGACAGCCAAACGATAAATTTCACCCCATTGGAGTTTAGCCAATTCCGGTAAAATTTCTCTCGGGCTTTCAGTTCCCAATCCTATCCTTAGTAAGGAAAAATATATTTTCTCGTCACGGGTCATTTATCTTCCCTTATACATACTCCGGTAGTATTTTTCATACTCGCCTGAGGTAATGTCGTCCATCCACGATTGGTTTTGGAGGTACCAGTGGACAGTTTTCTCGATTCCTTCCTCAAACTGCAGGCTGGGCTGCCAGCCCAGTTCCCGCTTGAGTTTGCGCGAGTCGATGGCGTATCTCAGGTCGTGGCCCGCACGGTCGGTGACGTACGTAATCAGTTTCTCCGATGTCCCTTCGGGATTGCCCAGCAGCCGGTCCACGGTTCTGACGATGACCCGTATCAGGTCGATGTTCTTCCATTCGTTGAAACCTCCGATGTTGTACGTGTCGGCGACCTTGCCCTTGTGGAAGATTACGTCGATGGCCCGTGCATGGTCCTCGACGTACAACCAGTCGCGGACATTTTCCCCGCGGCCGTACACCGGCAGCGGTCTTCCGCGGCGGATGTTGTTGATGAAAAGCGGGATCAGCTTCTCCGGAAACTGATACGGACCGTAGTTGTTCGAGCAGTTGGTCACCAGCGTCGGCATGCCGTATGTGTCGTGGTAGGCCCGTACGAAGTGGTCGGACGAGGCTTTCGAGGCCGAGTAGGGGCTGTGCGGATCGTACTTCGTCTCTTCGGTGAAGAACTCCTCGCCGAAAGGACCTCCGCCGCTCTCCCCGCCCGCGGGATCGCCTGCAGGGCGGGTAAGCTCCAGCGCGCCGTACACCTCGTCGGTGGAGATATGGTAGAACAGCTTCCCGTCCCACTCTCCGTTCCAGTACTCCCGCGCCGCTTCGAGCAGCGACAGAGTGCCCATGACGTTCGTACGCGCGAAAGTGAACGGATCCCTGATCGAGCGGTCCACATGGCTTTCGGCCGCGAGGTGGATCACCCCGTCGACGCCGTACTGCTGAAACAACTCACGCATCGCTTCGAAGTCGCAGATGTCGCCCCGAACGAAAGTATAGTTGGGCCGCTCCTCGACGTCCCGCAGGTTGGCCAGATTGCCCGCATAGGTCAGCTTGTCGAGGTTGACGATCCGGTAATCGGGGTATTTGTTCACGAAAAGGCGGACTACGTGCGAGCCGATGAAGCCCGCGCCGCCCGTGATCAGGATAGTGCGTTTCATGGGTTATTTTTCTGTGAGTCGTTTCATGCAGTAGATCATGGCCTCCCTCCAGTGTGGGATGTCCATCCGGAAGGTCTCTTTGAATTTGGTCTTGTCCAGCACCGAGTAGGCCGGGCGGGTGGCCTTGGTCGGGAATTCCGACGTGTGGCAGGGGATGATGCGGCATTTGTCGTGTCCCGCGGCCGCGGCGATCTCCGTCGCGAAGTCGTACCACGAGCAGACGCCCTCGTCGGTGAAGTGGTACACGCCCTCGTTGCCCGCGTAGCGTTCCGACTCGATGATCGAGAAGATCGCAAGCGCCAAGTCCCCGGCGTAGGTCGGAGTGCCGATCTGGTCGAAGACCACCTGCAGCGTATCCCGCTCCGAGGTCAGACGCAGCATCGTCTTCAGGAAGTTGTTGCCGTATTCCGAGTAGAGCCACGCCGTGCGGAAGATCAGATACCGGCACCCGGACGCCATGACGGCGCGTTCGCCCGCAAGTTTCGTGCGCCCGTACGCCCCCAGCGGCGAGGGCGTACCATCCTCCGTATAGGGCGTATGGGCCGTGCCGTCGAAGACGTAGTCCGTCGAGACGTGGAACAGCGTCGCGCCCGTCGCCTTGGCCGCCGCCGCGAGATTGCCCGCGGCCTTGTGGTTCAGCAGCTCCGCCGTAGGTTCGTCATCCTCGGCCCGCTCCACGTCGGTATAGGCCGCACAGTTCACGATAACGTCGATCCCCTGTTCCCGGACCGCACGCAGGACCGCCCCGGCATCGGTGATGTCCAGCTCCGCGACGTCCGTACAGATATAGTTGTGGGGTGAGACACAGCCCAGACGCTGCAGGGAGCGGCCGAGCTGTCCGTTCGCCCCCGTGATCAGGATATTAAGCATAGTAATCCGTATTATAGTTGAACAACTCCCCGGCCTCCTCCAGCCGCGGGTGGTGGCTGTCTTTGGGCGAGAGCACGACATCTCCGGGCAGCAGGTGCCAGTCGATGCCCAGCGTGGGGTCGTCCCACGCGATGGCGCCCTCCGACTCGGGGGCGTAAGGGTTGTCGCACTTGTACTGGAACGTCGCTTCATCGCTCAGCACGGCGAAGCCGTGTGCGAAGCCGCGAGGTATGAAGAACTGGCGTTTGTTATCCCCCGAGAGCTCCACCGAGACGTGTCGTCCGAACGTGGGCGAGCCGCGGCGGATATCAACCGCGACGTCGAGCACACGGCCCCGGACAACGCGCACGAGTTTCGACTGGGCGTATCGCCCTTTCTGGAAATGGAGGCCCCGCAGTACGCCGTAGCGCGAGTGCGATTCGTTGTCCTGCACGAAGCGCACTGAACGCACCTGCTCGTCGAACTTCCGCTGCGAGTAGCTCTCGAAGAAGTAACCCCGCGCGTCGCCGAAAACCTCCGGCTCTAGGATAACAACGCCCTCTATGGCGGTTGGCAGAACTTTCATGGGATTATTTTTCGTCGAGGAGTTTCAAAAGGTATTGTCCGTACTGGTTCTTGAGCATCGGCTCGGCAAGTGCGCGCAGCTTGTCCGACGTGATCCAACCGTTGCGGTAGGCGATGCCTTCCAGACAGGCGATCTTAAGACCCTGACGCTTCTCGATGACCTCCACGAAGATCGAGGCTTCGGCCAGCGAGTCGTGCGTGCCCGTATCCAGCCACGCGAAGCCCCGCTGAAGCGTCTGCACCTTCAGCTCGCCGCTTTGCAGGAACGACTGGTTGACGCTCGTGATCTCAAGCTCCCCACGTGCGGAGGGCTTGATACCCTTCGCGACATCCACGACCTTGTTCGGGTAGAAGTACAGGCCCACCACTGCGTAGTTCGACTTCGGGTGTGCGGGTTTCTCCTCGATCGAAAGGCAGTTACCCACCGCATCGAACTCCGCCACGCCATAGCGCTGGGGCTCCTCGACACGGTAGCCGAAGACCGTAGCCTTGCCATCCTCCTCCGCCGTGCGGACGGCCTCGCGAAGAAGACCCGTGAAGCCCGAGCCGTGGAAGATATTGTCCCCCAGAACCAGACACACGGAGTCGTCGCCGATGAAGTCCGCGCCGATAAGGAATGCCTGTGCAAGACCGTCCGGGGACGGCTGCTCGGCATACGTGATACGAACACCGTAGTCGGAGCCGTCGCCCAGAAGACGTCGGAAACCCGGAAGGTCATCCGGTGTAGAGATAACCATGATATCGCGGATACCCGCAAGAAGCAAAGCCGAGAGCGGGTAGTAGACCATAGGCTTATCATAAATCGGAAGCAGCTGCTTGCTGACACCTTTCGTGATCGGATACAGGCGGCTGCCGCTCCCGCCCGCTAATACTAGGCCTTTCATGAGTCAAGTGAATTTTGATACACTTCCCGAAAATCTCAATATGCTAATCAACTCCACTAGGCGACACAAGTCATTTTACCCCTTAAATATACAATTGATTAGGTCACACAATCAGCTTGATTGATTCTATTTTTACAAAGAAGGTATTTACAATAGATTACTGATTTTTGAATCGAAAACAAACTCGGATCTACTACCTTTGTTCTTTATGTATCAATATGTTATGGCCATTCTTTGTTTTTGAGGTCACGAGGTTGTAGCGGCCATTTTACTCCACATTACATCTCTATGCTAGAAATGTAAAAATACGAATTATTTTTGATGTTTCCAAATATCAATTTATTGGAAAATTGGGTTGTGCTAACATACATTATCGACAGCTAATGTGAATGTAATGAAAACTGTAAACTTAGTGCCCAACAATAGATTCAATAACGCCAATATATTTACGAGTTCCAACTTCCCGAGTTAGATGTTCTAGAATATAACAACGACCTCGTTTTCCCATTTGAACGCACTCCTCCGGATTAGAATATAAAATATGTACTGCCTTGACAAATTCCTGAATATTTTCAGCTTCTGTAAATACTCCAAGACGATTCTTTTCGATAATATATTGCATATCAGTCCCTCTATCAAAACTAGCCAATACAGCAGTTCCTGCAGACATAATGCTCCATGTTTTACTAGGCATTGCAATGTCTCCAAATCCTTGTTTGCATGATACAACTGCGACATCACCCAAACTATACACACACGAAACCTTTTCATACGGTTGAAGTGGTAAAAATTTTAAATTGGAGAGTTGCATGTGTTTGGCCTTTGTGATGTATGGCTCAGCTTGTTTCTCTGCCCCAAAAACCAAAAATTGTATATCAGAATTATCGTGTAATAAGTTTGCAGCCTCAAGTAAAATATCAATATTCTGAGCACTACCCAAATTCCCTGCATATACAACATAAAACTTGTTTTGATCCAATCCAAATTCGGCAAAAAGGGGATTTTCATTCCGTGGTATCGGGATAATAGCAGTTTCATCAACCCAATTGTATATGACCTCGATTTTGGACTCTGGGACACCCTTGGCCATAATATTGCGTTTGAAATCCTCAGAGATGACGATGATCCGGTCGGCATTCCGATAGGTAAAATCTTCAATCATCCGACCGACTTTCCACAATGCCCCACCTTTTTTTGCCATGCCCGTTCCAACCAAGGAATCGGGGAAAATGTCCTGAAGACTGTAAACGAGTGGGATGCGCCGTATTTTCTTAATCAATGCAGCCATTGCTCCTTGGATAGGTGGTGTGCTGGAAATAAACATTACATCGCATTGCCGAGCCTCCTGGGCAAAACATCCCCAATAAAATTGTCGGATGCACGACAGACTGTAGCGTAACGCACGCACTATCGGACCTCCACCTTCACGCATCAGAGAGAACCGATATACGATCATTCGGCCGCCATACATCGAATCAGCCTTTCGGTGTTTGTATTTTTTTCGTTCTTCGATGGAAATACCTCGTGTCGGAACCGGTGTATAAACCACCATGTCGAACCCTGCATCAGCAAAAGCTTGATTTCGGTTGTCGCTTAAATAAGCACTTGCCGCCTGCTCCGGATAAAAATAAGCTGGCAGATAAAGTATTTTCACTCGCAGTATTTTTAAATAAAACAACGGTAGTCCACTCGATCCGATTCTGCCAACACGATATCACGCCCTAAACCTAATAAGCTAGCCTCGCGATAGATTTCATGGGCAAAATTCAAATCGATGTAAGAAAGACCTACTGAATTGAAATAGATAAACTCCTCGTCACTCTCCCGTCCCTTTTTCTGACCAGCGATAATTTCCGCTAAATCGGCATAAATATCTTTATCCTTGAGTAATCCCTCTTTATACATGCGGCAAATCGTCTGGGTGCGGTGCTTGGAAGCATTCCAATCATCACATACGATCTTATCGGCTTTGAGGGCCACACCATATTCATCCTCCCAACCTCCTACATGGATATAAAGCATTCCGGCCCGAACATCCCGAGCCTTCAGTACCGGTGCTTGTCCGCTAATGGCTGTTACGATGATATCGGTATCTGCCACGGCCTGCGAATTATCGCCTCGGCAGGCGATAAAATGAACATCCGGAATTATTTTATCAAATTCGGCTATGAATCGGTCTTCGGTTGCACTGTGCCGGGAAGCAACTTTGCAGGTTCTGATCGATGGGAAGAGATGTTTCAGCAGTGTAAAGTGCATCCGAGCCTCTTCTCCGGCTCCAATAAATCCAACTGTTTCCACCTTTTTGGGTGCCAAATATTTGGCTGCGACACATCCTACGGCCGCTGTCCGAAGTTGTGTGCAAAGTGTTCCATCGATTACAGCGATTGGGAATCCGGTTTCGATTTCTGACAACAACATAACCCCCGTCACATTCTGAATGCCTTTCGGAGCATTGGTTGGAAAAACGGAAACCCACTTTAATCCGGCTACTTTATTTCCCAATAAAGTAGCCGGCATACAGTTAATCCGATTTTGTGTCTGTGTGTCAAAAATCTGAGATATTTTATCAGGAAAAAGAACCTCTCCTTTTGAAGCTTTAAGAAAAGCGTCTTCAACAATTTCGAAGAGTCGATCTGCATGACTATCAAAAATTGCAGCTACATCTTCTTGAGTTATAATTTTTATTGATATAGTATTATTCATTGCCCTTCCATTAGAAAATTATTTTTCCGACGTCCAGCATTCGATTCACCATGTTATTCCCATGCTCGTCAAAAACAACCAGCATTTGGTGAATCCGATCTATGGTTTGTATACATTCCTCAGTTGTATTACAAACAAAATGAACCAATGCAAAAACTTGAGAGAATGATCCCGAGGATTCAATCCGATCATGAAGATATTTAGTCGTGGCTAGATAAACTATGTTTTCTAACTGAGCAATTTTATCTAAACCTGAAATACTAGAAATTGTTCCAGCATTGATATGAACCGGATATATGCAATAATATTTCTTTCGAGGCAGGGTACTCCGAATTAATGAGGTGTGTTCGGAGATACAACTTTCGCCAGTTAATGCATAATGAATATCCGCTGCGACTTGATTAATTTGATAAAAATAATCGACTGGGTATATTGAAACCGATCCACCGTATCTAAATCCTACTTCATTAAAATAGTAATTTTCTCCATCATGAAAAACTTCAATCCAAACACTGCCTTCTCGAATGCCGATAGATTGAAACATCTCTGCAATTTTTTCGTCAAAATGTAGACGGAATTCTTGAGTAAGTTTACTCTCGAATACAAACAAACCTCCAACATAGCTACCTTGCTTTTGGTATTTCACTGGATATTTGTCTTCCAAACCAGAAAAATACATCTTGCCGTTACTGAAAGTATAGAACACCACAACGCCATCGTTTTTTACAAATTTTTCCACAATGACGCTGCCTGTGGGCGATGCCTGACGTGCAATCGCATAACCTTTTCTCAACTCTTCAGAATTTCGGCAAACGGAAAAGCCACTGCTACCACAACCATCCGTTGGTTTGGTAATTACAGGAAATGCACTATCGGGAATATTGCGTTTGGGATTCTCCAATTCATAATCATATTTCGGAACAACCGGCAGGCCATACTCGATACATAATCGTTTAAAATGCTCTTTGTTTTGCAAATACTCCCACTGTTCTCTGGTACAGTAACATGGCAGACCAAGTTCCTGAAGATAACCACAAGCCGTCGAAATGACTGATTCACTCCCACCCATATAAACTCCGTCAATCCGTTTCTCCCGAATGAGTTGTTTCATAGCCTCTGTATTTGTGGAATCTACGTCATAGCACTCATCTGCAATTTCAAATATTCCAGCATTATGGTTATTCCCAGTAGCGATCAGTATAATTCCTTGCTCTTGGGCGAAATCCTGAATCGCTTTTTTCCATAGACTGCCGCCGAGCAGCAACAATCGTTTATTTGCCAGATTTTTCTTCATATATTTCTATTTTGATTTGTTTCATCGCTTGTTCACATGCCTCGATTGCCGCAGCAGCATCTCCCCTTTGAGCAATTACACATCCCATACGGTCGATACTACTATGAATATCTGTGACAAGATCTCCGATTTTTTTTGTACAGATGATATCGCATATACCCGCAATTTTTCGTGCAGCATTTATACCTTCAATAGAATAAATTTTCCCTGGACAAACTTGAAAATAACGAATGGCACTACCCTGTTCGAATTTGGGTTCAATATCGGGATACAATCCTAAGGAAATGTCAATAGTTGCCTTTACCATATCTATTCCCGTTGAAAGAGGTACAAGATGCGTCGTGATACAGTCCCCTCCCATTCGAGCTCCTAACTCGACCATCTTCGGCCCCTGAGCGGTAACAATCATTTCAACGTGAGCAGGTCCCATATTGATTCCGACACTTCGAATTGCTTTGACCGCTAAATCCTTGATAGTATCAATTGTTGTTTTGGATAATCGGGATGGTTGACTATGCCCCATTTCGACAAAATAGGGAGCTCCCGTAGTCAACTTGTCTGTAACAGCAAGAATATGAGGTATTCCGTCAACAGTCATCACCTCTACACTTACCTCCGGCCCCTGCATATACTCTTCAATGATTACGGTACCATGGCGGGATTGTTCCCGGCTGTATCGGTATGCTCTTGACAATTCTTCAACCGCATGAACCAATATGACTCCTCGACTACCGGCATTATCCGTAGGTTTGATAATGCATGGAAAACTTAACTCCGAAATAATGGATTTTAATACTGATTCATTTTCAACTATATGATACCAAGGTGAAGCTACGCCGTCAGCTTTGAAAGCTCGAATCATTTCACCTTTGTCAGTACAACGTAAAGCTGTTTGTACAGAAATGCCGGGTAGGCCAAATTTTTCGGCTACTGCCGCCAACGATCGCATTGGCATATCTGTTGCTAGAGTCATAATTCCATCAGGATGGAATGTTTCTGCAACTTGACAAATCGCCTCTATATCAATAGTACTAGCAGGGAAAAACTCGTCTGCAAAAAGAATCCCAATAGCTTGCGGATTATAATCGGCAACTGCAACATAATGCCCCATTTCTTTGGCTTTCAGAATTGCAGGGAGTTGCAAAGTGGATGCACCAAGAATTAATAGACGGCTCATTTTATTCAGCCTTTTTATCTTTTACAAAAACATTTTCTCGTTTTAACACCGAATATGCCGTGTGAAATAAGATTTTCAAATCGAAAAGGAGAGATACATGATCGGTATAATAACAATCCTGCAGAAATTTTTCCTCTTGACCAACAGAATTACGAAAATAGGCCTGGCTATATCCTGTAATACCGGGTCGTACGGTTAGGCGTTTGCGCCGAACGTCATCGTATTCGGCATAAGGTATGCCCGGTAATACAGGGCGGGGACCGACAAAACTCATATCACCAATCAAGACATTGAGAATCTGAGGAATTTCATCTATACTGGTTTTCCGTATAAAACGTCCTATACGAGTCACACGCGGATCATCACTGGAATTAAATGTAGACCCATCTGTATTACGTATATCGGGAGCATTCACTTTCATTGAACGGAATTTGAACATTTTGAATATTTTACCATTCAATCCAACACGTTGCGCATTATAAAAAGTCGGTCCTCGATCAGTCAGCCAAATCAATGGTACCATGATTAGAATAAGAAGCAGCACAAAGGGTAATGCAAACAAAGCAATTATCAGATCGAACAACCGCTTGAAGAAATGTTTGTACATAACTTTATCGGGAAATGATATCGACAAAATTTGAGATGACGAATTCCACATCTTCGTTGGTGAGACGGGTATGCAATGGAAGCGTTACTTCGTTGCGGTATTGATTGTAGGCATTCGGATAATTGGTAATATCGAACCCGAGAGCCTTGTAAGCAGTCATCATCGGAAGCGGTTTGTAATGAACGTTGCAGGCAATTCCGTGTTCTGCCATTTTGACAATAACTTCGTTGCGTTCTGCCACATCCATATCCAGCAGGCGCACGATATAAAGGTGGCCGCTCGACGAATGATCCGGATCGTAATGATTGAGGACTTGTACATTCGAATTCTTCAGCGCTTCGTCATAACGACCGATTATTTCCCGACGTCGGTGCAACATTTCCGGATAACGTTTTAACTGTGCTAATCCGATCCCTGCCATAATATCGGTCATGTTGCATTTGAAATTGGGGGCAATAATGTCATACTCCCAAGCTCCAAGTTGGGTTTTGGCCAAAGCATCCTTATTCTGACCATGTAATGAGAGTAACTGGAATTGCTTATACAACCACTCGTTATCAATACCAGAAATAGATCGCCATGTAAGCGCCCCGCCTTCAGCGGTCGTAAGGTTCTTCACAGCGTGAAATGAAAAGGAGGTAAAATCTGCAATCTCTCCGCACATCCGGCCATGCCACTGTGCTCCGAAGGCATGGGCGGCATCTGCCATTACGACTATGCGACCGAAAGCCTTTTGGATATCGTTGGCAGGATTAAAAAGGTGTTTGTAATTTTCTATGGCGGCAAAAATTTTATCGTAATCGCAAATGACACCACCTAAATCAACCGGAATAATAACCTTGGTTTTTTCGGTTATTGCTTGGGAGAGTTTGTCGTAATCCATTTCAAACGTCCCAGGAGCTGTATCGACTAAAACAACTTTGGCTCCGACGTGACAGATTACACTGGCTGAAGCTGTATAAGTGTAGGCTGACGTGATGACTTCGTCACCTGGTCCAACTCCAAGTACCCGGAGAATCAACTCCATACAAGCAGTTGCAGAATTCAGACAAACCGATTTCTCAGTCTGGCAACACATCGAGATCAGTCTTTCAAACTCTTTGGTTCGCGGGCCGGTAGTAATCCATCCTGAGCGAAGAGCATTCGCAACTTCTGTAATTTCCGCCTCGGTCATGTCTGGAGGCGAGAACGGTACGTTTCTCAATTTCATATTCATAATCGTATTCTATTCTTTTCTCCAGACCATTTTGTTTACGACAGTAGTGTAGGACTGAATGATCTTAACGACTTTCGTCGAGACGTTTTCATCGGTGTAATCCGGAACGGGGATTCCATAATTGCCCGCGTCGTTCATTCCGATCGCCGTTTCCACAGCCGGCAAAAGCGATTTTTCATCGATGCCTGCCAGGATGAAGTCGCCCTTGTCCAACGCCTCAGGACGCTCCGTCGAGGTGCGGATGCAGACGGCCGGGAAGGGATGGCCTACCGACAGGAAGAACGATGACTCCTCGGGCAGCGTCCCCGAGTCCGAAATCACCGCTGCGGCATTCATCTGAAGGCAGTTGTAGTCGTGGAAGCCCAACGGTTCATGACGAATTACCCGTTTGTCCAGTTCAAACCCTGACTGCTCCAGACGTTTCTTCGAGCGCGGGTGGCACGAGTAGAGAATCGGCATGTCGTATTTCTCAGCCAGCGCATTGATTGCGTTGAACAGACTCAGGAAATTCTTCTCTGTATCGATGTTCTCCTCGCGGTGGGCCGACAGCAGCAGGTACCTCCCCTTCTCCAGTCCAAGACGCCGGTGGATGTCCGAGGCCTCGATTTCCTTCAAATTCGCGTGCAGGACTTCAGCCATCGGGGAGCCCGTAACATAGGTGCGCTCTTTCGGAAGCCCGTTCTCAGCAAGATAGCGTCGTGCATGCTCCGAATAACACATATTCACGTCCGAGATGATATCCACAATCCGCCGGTTGGTCTCCTCCGGCAGGCATTCGTCCTTACAACGGTTACCCGCTTCCATATGGAAGATCGGAATATGGAGCCGTTTGGCGGCAATGGCCGATAGGCAGGAGTTCGTGTCGCCCAGGATCAGCAGTGCATCGGGCTTAATTGTGACCATCAGCTTGTAGGAACAGTTGATGATATTGCCAACCGTTGCACCCAGATCGTCGCCGACGGCATTCATATACACCTCCGGGTCTTCCAAGCTCAGGTCTTTGAAGAAAATCCCGTTCAGATTATAGTCATAGTTCTGCCCTGTATGCGCCAAAACCGTATTGAAATACCTGCGGCATTTCATGATGACCGCTGCCAGACGGATGATCTCCGGGCGTGTGCCTACGATGATCAGTAATTTGAGTTTGCCGTTATCCGCAAACTTTACGTCCGAATAGTCAAGTTTGATTGTATTCATTGTACTGTTGTTATTCTACCGGCTCGAAATAGGTGTCGGGCTTTGCAGGGTCGAAACACTCGTTACACCACATGAAAGTAACCAGATCCTCCGTATCGGAGAGGTTGACGATGTTGTGCGTATAACCCGGAATCATCTCCACGACCCGGATCTTTTCGCCACTTACCTCATAATTGACCACCGGGTAATCGTTGCCGTGTTCGTCTTTGCCCACCTTGCGCAGCTGGATCAATCCGTGTCCGTGCACCACCACGAACTTTTCGTTCTTCGTGTGATGCCAGTGCTGGCCCTTGGTGATACCCGGTTTGGAGACATTCACCGAGAACTGCCCCCTGTCAGCAGTGCGGATAATCTCCGTGAAGCTTCCCCGCGGATCCGTATTCATCTTCAGGTCGTAAGCGAACCGGTCGGCCGGAAGGTACGACAGATAGGTCGAATAGAGTTTCTTGGCAAAACCGTCTTTCGTCGTGTCGGGAATCTCCAGCGTTTCGGTCATTCGCCGGAACGAATGCAGCAGATCTACGATCCCACCCAATGTAATCCGGTGCGATGCGGGGACATAACAGAAATCCCCGTCACGGTGTTCATCGCCCGTAAGCGCTCCGATTAGTTCGTCCACCACGTCGTCGATATAGACCAGATGCAGTTCCACCGACGGATCGTTCACCGTGATCGGAAGGTCGTTGGCGATATTGTTGCAGAACGTCGCTACGGCCGAATTGTAATTCGGACGGCACCATTTGCCGAAAAGGTTCGGAAAGCGATAAACCAATACTTTGGCGCCGGTCTCCTTTGCATAGTCGAACAGCAGTTGTTCGCCGGCACGCTTGGACTCTCCGTAGGGGTTGTCCAGCGCCGCCTGGATCGACGATGAGATCATCACAGGGCACGTATTGCCGTGTTTTTTCAGTGTGTCGAGCAGCGTCGACGCGAAGCCGAAATTGCCCTTCATAAACTCCACAGGGTCCTGCGGACGGTTCACACCCGCAAGATTGAAAACGAAGTCCGCATTCTTGCAGTACAGGTCCAGTTCTTCCGGCGTACTGTCCAGATCGTATTCATAGAGCGTAAGATTTCCTTCTACGGCATAGTTCTTCGCCTTACCGTCGTGGATATTACGCAGTTGGGAAAGGAGGTTCTTTCCTATGAAGCCTTTGGCTCCCGTAACTAATATGTTCATTTTGTGTGGGGCGGCTGGTTGTCAGAAAGAAATGCCGCGAAGAAATGAGATGTAAGGATCGCAATCCGTTTTATGCCCGGACGCATGGCCTGTATTCTTATATAGAGAGGTTACTCCGAACGAATGTCACGCGGCTTGGCGCGGTCGATCATACCCAGATCCTCCTGAATAAAACGGAGGCGCAGTAATTGTTGCTTCATGCCCTCTATATCCAGACGATGCGTATTATGCGAGTGGTAATCCTCGATCTTCGAGATATCCTCGCTACCTTTGGTGAAGAACTTGTCATAATTCAGATCACGTGTATCGCACGGAATACGGTAGTAGTTGCCCATATCGATTGCCTTGGACATCTCTTCACGCGTGACGAGCGTTTCATAGAGTTTCTCGCCGTGCCGCGTACCGATAACCCTCACCTCCGTCTCACCGTATTTCGGGTTCACTTTTGCGTAGATCTGCTTCAGGGCTTCGGCAAGGGTACTCAATGTGGCAGCAGGGGCTTTCTGAACGAACAAATCCCCGTTATGGCCGTGTTGAAAGGCATAGACGACCAGATCCACGGCATCGTCCAGCGTCATCATGAAACGGGTCATGTTCGGATCGGTGATCGTGATCGGTTTACCCTCCATCATCTGCTCCACCCAAAGCGGGATAACGCTTCCCCGACTCGCCATCACGTTGCCGTAGCGCGTGCAGCAGATCGTCGTCGCGGCACCTTCCCCTAATTCACGGCCTTTGGAAATAGCCACTTTTTCCATCAGTGCCTTCGAGATACCCATCGCGTTGATCGGATAAGCGGCTTTGTCTGTAGAAAGGACTACGACGTTCTCCACACCGTGTTCAATGGCCGATTCCAGCACGTTACCCGTACCGATGACATTCGTACGTGTAGCCTCCATCGGGAAGAACTCGCACGACGGAACCTGCTTCAATGCTGCGGCTGCGAAAACATAATCGACGCCACGCATCGCAATATCCACCGATGACTTGTCGCGGACATTGCCGATGTAGAACTTCACTTTCGGGTTCTGTAACGCATGACGCATGTCATCCTGCTTCTTCTCATCCCGACTGAAAATGCGGATCTCCTTGATGTCGCTATTGAGGAAGCGACGTAGCACGGCGTTACCGAACGATCCCGTCCCTCCCGTGATTAATAGGACTTTTCCTGTAAAAATACTCATGTTCTTTTAATTAGTTCTAAAATTTTAGTGCATTGTATTGTTGCATTTTTGGTATCTAATATGAATTGTTGTGCCTTTTCCCCTAATTTTGTCCGTTCTTCTATAGATAGAGAAAGCACTTCATCTACTTTTTCGGCCAAAGCAGTTATCGATTGATCATTTAATGAATAACAATAATGGTAATATTCCTTGGGAATTCCTGGCAATTCATATAAAAGAGTAGGAGTTCCTGAGGCAAGATATTCCATTGTTTTAGATGGAAACGAATATTTTGTATATATACCTTCTGGAGTTCTTGGATTTACTAATAAAGATGCAGTCCGTTGTAGCTGTAATATTTCATCATGAGGTATAGATCCTAAATATTGTATTCGACGATCTTTCGTTGCCATATTTTTTACATATTCTTCTGAATCACCTCTGCCACATATAATCAGAGAATAATTTTCATTTTTTAATAAATTAAAAGCCAATAACAAATTTTTGATACCATATCTTTCTGCTAAGGTTCCAGAATATAGAATTCGACCGTCTATTTTAGGTTGAGGAATATTAACTAAGTTACAAGGAGAATAAATACCTTCAATGACTACGTAGTTTGCATGTTTCGGGAGATACTCAGACATATATTCACTCAAAATACCAAAACATGTTATTTTCCGCATACACGATTTTATTATTTTATTAGCAACCCATTTCATAATATGGTAAAAAATGGATCCATTTGTAGACATGTGCAATGGTAGATCTGTAATAATTACACATATTTTATTATGGTATTTTCGACAAGCTACCAATGTTGAAATAATTGCTGCAATATTCAATGAATATAAAATAATCACATCATTTCGTTGTAGCTTACTTCTTAATGATTTATAAAGAAAGAAATAGCATTCGATGAAATTTTTAATATAAGACCGAGGCTTGATTGATACATTTGGATATAATGAACACCAGGACTTATAAAATAGGCTATATTGAGAGTATAACTTCTTTGATACAACCTTGAATGAGTATGGAATTAATTCAATTCCACAATTGAAAAAACCCTTAATTAAAGATTCTTGATAGATATTTGCAGCTGGATCCGACATAGCATTCAATTGCTGCATCGTCGAGTCGTCAATAGAGTTAATATACGATCCAATTAAATAAAATGCCATAAATATTTATATGTGAAATCTTTGATAATATTGCAGCCGGCATGAAATAGCTCCGATAAAAAGACTAATAAGAAAAAACATCGGAACGCTAAACGATGGATTGAATATAAAACAATTCATGTTAGCTACTATAACAAAACAAATAAATGTAATAAAAGTTATCAAACCTAAATGATCATTATAATCAACTATGTTTTTATACATTTTCAACTTATATAGTATTATGATATATATAGTTAGATAAATAATCAATCCTATAAAACCTAATGAATGTAGAATCTGCAATATGTCCATATGCGCATCCATTCCAACTAAATGCGAGACCGAACTGAATCCTTTGCCTACTAATATGTCTTGTGTCGAATAATTACTAGATATATCAGTCCATATTTGAAAGTAAAGTGTATTCCTACCACTACCTCCGTCCTCACCGATACTTAGAAAACGATCTGATGTATTTGCAATAATATCCTTACTAAGCGGTGAAAATGAAAAAATAATAACAAAGAGGATCACTAATGCAAGAGACTCCTTACCTCTTTTTGTTTTGAGAAAAAATAATACGCCCGACAATATTGTTGCGATTAGAATGGTTCTTTTGGTCGAAATGAATGCAATTGCTGCAAAAATGATATATAATATGTATTTCCATTTGGGAGATTTCAATAGAAAAATGTATGGTAAAAAAATTAGACAAATAAAAAAAGCATCTTTGGCAAACTCATCTGTATCGTATGTCAATGTAAAACTAAGAAAGACATTATAAACAAAAAATGGAACAATAAATGTAAGATAAACTCGTGCTATGGCAGATAGGTTCTCCGATGTATAGTTCTTATAACCAATAGTATAACCTAACACTGCAATAATTGGCCATACACAATTTGCAATAAGTCTTATTATTGGTGTATCATCATAAAAAAATGCATATCTTAAAATCAAGTATGCCAAAAATGAACATATCGTTTTTGTATATATATTATTTGCAAAAGCAATTCTCCAATGCGATAATATATAGATCACAGATAACACTCCGATAATTACATAAATAAAATTAGTATTATTGTGTGAGGTGGAATCTATATTAGCTAGACCTTGCATTGCTTTTATTGCTGCAAATCCCAATAGCCCTAGTACGAATAGGACAAAATATTTATTATTAATATGTATTTTACTTAACATATCTATATCTTAGATGTAGTAAAATTAGAAATATCCCATTCGCAATTAGTGAGATAAGTGCAAACCAATAAGCTTGACTTTCATTAATTTGTTGCAAAATAATGTAGGTGAGAATAAGAATGAACATATCGCGAACAAGGCGCGCTATGAAAACTATCCACGGTTTTCCCCGTGATATAAACTCATAACAATAAACTTCCGATAAACAGATGAAAAGAGCTGCTGCTGCTGAGATATTCAAAACTTTTGGTAACCCAACAAAACTCACACCGTAAAAAGAACTGATAAATCCAGAAAAAAGAATGACGATTGAAACGGGGAGTAATGAGGATAAAAAATTGACTAAAAGAAGTTTATTGATCAGAGACGAATGGTTATCTGAGCTTGATAAATAAGAAAACATCACGTTTTTTAACATTGCCGGTACAAAAATCACAACACTTTGCCATAATGCTGCAGCTGACGATAAACCGACTTCGCCATAATTGGCAAAATGAATCAGTAGGAGCAAACCTATCCAATGTACTATTGTGTACAAACTCTCCTGAAGGGCTACAGGAATTGAAAAACCTAACATAGAGTATATTTCTGATCTTGAAACTTTTTCATTTGAATTATACTGAGTCAGAGCGTGTCGGATAATTATTTGATTCAGTATAACTTGAACCACAAATGACAACATTAATGCTCCAAGAGCTCCGGTTAGTCCCCAAAACCATGTCATGATAATGCTACCAATAAATACGACAAAACCGGTGTAAATATTTATTTTTGCAGTTTCTTTAAATTTTTTAAATCCTGATAAAATAGCGATTTGGGTTGTTTGTAATCCATTCAGAATAATTAACAATGAAAAAAAACGCAGTTGAAATTCTAAATTTGGTGCATCAATGAATAGAGCAATAGAAGCGGCAAAAATTATTTGAACTAATGCTAATAACCCACTAAAAACTAAAGTAATTTTTAAAAAAGTCCAAACCAATGACTTTAATTTTTCGGGCTTTTCCGAAATATAGTCGGCAACGAATTTAGTTGCTGTATAGCCAAATCCAAAAGTGGAAACTATCGCAATATAGAACAGTGTGGTCCTAATGGTTCCATATTCGCCATATACTTCTTTGCCGAGAAATCGTGCTACGGCAATTCCTGCAAGTAAAGAAAGACCTTTACCCAAGGCACTACCAGCAAGGGCCCAAAACGAGTCCTTGAATAGATCACTACTTTTAAGACGTTCGCAAAATGTATGTAACGACACTCTATTTATCATACACCTCAAACCTTGAGTTCTTTGATTTGAACTCGGGAACTGTCTTTTTCATCAGTCTGACCATATCGGGAATCTCGACTTTCCGGGACAAAGTTTCCAGCTCTTCGGCTACCTCACATGCCTCCCGGTAATCATACTCCCGCACCTTAGCAATCCGGATGCGGTCATGTAACGTAGGCTCCGTATTCTCTTTATTCGAAAGTACTTCCTCGTAAAGTTTCTCACCCGGCCGCAGACCCGTGTATTCGATCCTGATGTCCTTCTCCGGCTCGAAGCCCGCCAGGGAGATCATCCGCCGCGCCAGGTGCGCGATCTTAACCGATTCGCCCATGTCGAAGACGAAGATCTGATTGCCCGTCGACATCGTGGCGGCCTCCATGACCAGACGGCACGCCTCGGGGATCGTCATAAAGAAGCGCGTAATGTCCGGATGCGTGACAGTCACCGGACCGCCCTTGGAGATCTGGTCCCTGAAGCGGGGAATGACCGAACCGTTCGAGCCCAGCACATTCCCGAAGCGCGTGGTGACGAAACGCGTCTTCCCCGGCGTGCGGCCCTGCTCGATCGACAGACCCAGCGACTGCACATAGATCTCCGCAAGGCGCTTCGTGCAACCCATCACGTTCGTCGGGTTCACGGCCTTGTCCGTCGAGATCATAACCATCTTCTCAACATCGTATTCGATGCACTTGTCAGCGACGTTGCGCGTTCCCGCGACGTTTACCAGAACCGCCTCGCATGGGTTCTCCTCCATCAGCGGGACGTGTTTGTAAGCCGCAGCGTGGAACACCACCTGCGGATGGTACGTCCGGAACACGAAGTCCAGACGGGCGGGAATCCGGACGTCGCCGATGACAGGGATGAATTTCAATGCCGGATAGCGCTCCTCCAGTTCCAGGCGAAGGTTGTGCATCGGGGTCTCCCCGTTGTCGAAAAGGATAAGCTCCTTAACCCCGAACGTCGCCAGCTGGCGGCATAGTTCCGAGCCGATCGATCCCGCGGCGCCCGTAACGAAGATCGTCTTGTCCTTGAAGTTGGCGACGATCTCCTCCATCGAGATCTTGATTTCGGGGCGGCCCAGCAGATCCTCGATCTTGATCTCGCGGATCGACTGCTTCATGATCTTACCGTCGATAACCTCGTCGATCGGAGGGGTGATCAGGATCTTCACCGATTTCTCCGTACAGTACTTGATCAGCCGTTCCTGTTCCGACTGTGCGTCGTCGTTCGTGGCGAAAAGTATGGCATCAATATCGACTCGGTCACGCAGATATTCGATGCTGCTTTCATCCTCGAAGTAGTACACCGGACGGTCGGCGATCGCATGGTTTTTGAGTCGTTTCCCGTAGGTCAGAAACCCGATGACCCGGTAATGGGGCGAGTTCTGGAGACGCGTAACGAGCGAGACCGATTGGTCCCCCGTCCCGTAGACCAGAACCTGACGGCAGTTCGCATGGCGTGTGCGGTTGAGTTTCAGCAGGTCGTAAAAGATGATCATCCCCAGACGAAGGGCCAGCAAAAGGAAAAGCGTGACCAGCACATCCAGCATGAACCCCAGGGCGATAGCCGTCTGGGGAGGAAGCGGCGACTGCGGAAACAATTGCACATAGACGAACATCAGCACGTCTTTCAGCAGGACCGCGGCGCCGAGTTTCCACACTTCACGAAGGGTCGTGTGGCGGATGACGCTCCGGAACGTACGGAACAGAATGAACGTGATGACGCTCAACACGCACGAACCAGCCAGAAGCCACACGCCGTACCAGACCGTGAAAACAGGATGCGGGAAAAGCCCCCGGATCAAAAGGTAGGCGACAAACGTCGAAAAAACAGATACAACGGTATCGATGGCCAAAATCAACCACGACGAAAAGTAACTTGACGACAGGTACTTTTCAGCACCCAGCCGTGACAGCAAGCGGTAAAGCATACAGAAGCGTGAAAATGTTCGATTTTACTCGTTGTTTGAATTCACAGTCCGTCGATCCATCGAAGATAGCGATTCCGGTCAGTTAGCATATTCGAATGACGAATAAAATGAATGCACGTATCGTTTCCATATTCGTTGAAAATAACGGTTTTCGGATCAGTCATCGGCAATCGTAAGGAATTACAAAAACTCTTTCACCGCGTGTTCATGCCATGCGCGGTATTCCGAGACGGAAAGTTCCGCGACCAGCAGTTTTTTGTAATCGGGCTTGTCGCATACCGGGATATGCTGCCGGATGTAAGTCCGTAATTCACTGTCGGGGATGCTGACCATAACCACTGGAAAGGGGTAGTCCTTATGCCTGAAAAGTGCCGTTTCACATTCCGTGAATATCCGGCTTAACTGACAGGCCGACTCTTCGAAGGCGTGCCAATATTCTCCGGCGCCGTATAAGCGGATATACTTTCTGTTGCCCTGTTCTTTGCGGAGTATCTCGACCATACGGGTTTCGATCAGACGTTTCAGCGACATCCAAGGTGGCTCGACATTCGGTTTGCCGTTCATAGTTTTCTAATTCGATTGTATCAGCTTTGCTCAATGGATAAACTACAGTCAGGAGATAACCTCGATCAAGTCGGGATGCACCTCTGCGGCTACGGCCATGACACCTTCCAGCAGGACGACGACCCTGCGGTTTCTTTTGCCCTGCACCTGCATGAATACACCCATTACTCCATTGAGTTTACCTCCGTGGATGCGTACCCGGCGCCCTTTTCGAAGGTCGAGCTCATCCGGATTGTAGTAGGAGATATTTTCTTCGTATTGGGATGAAACCCTGATAAAACTCTCCATCTGGTCATCTGGAACAACGAGATATTCCAAGCCCGTACTTTTCTCCCACATCACGAATTGCAGGAAATTATAGCGTTTCTTAAATTCCGTAATCTGTATGCGACTGGCATGTACGAATACGAGATTCGGAATGACCGGAACGAGGCGTTTCGATTTCACTCCGTGATAGACTCTTACAGCATAATATTTCGGAATAAAATATTCCAATCCATCTTTACCTTTGAGTTTTTCCTCCGCTCTCTTTTCGCTTTTGTAAGCCCGCATGACGAACCAGCGGGCGGTCGTGAGTTCTTCTGTATTGGGCGAGGCGATGTCCATACATTACTTATGTTTGTCCTTTCTGTAAAGGCACATGCCTTTAGTTCATGCCAATCTGTATATTGGCATGTATTACAGTCGTTTATGTTTATTTCCGCCGGAATACCAATCATCTATTCCGCAAATCCGTAAAAAGATATTCTGCTCGTTTTACGCTCTTTCTCTCCGCAAGAGAAAGAGCAATGGATATAATTGGTTATAACTATCTGAAAACCATGCAAAATTTGCACTCGGAAAACTGTTTGCTTGCACAACATTTGTCGGCCAAAAATCTTTTGGCGAATTCGGCAGACGAAAATTTCATCCGGTTTTGGTCGTTATTTCCATTAAATTGCATAACTTTGCGTTCGTCAATATTTCTCTTGCGGAGAGAAGTAGTCTATCACACAACACCTTATCTTTCTTCCCACCCTCCCGGTCAGTCGGAATTGTCCGTCGGAAATGCCTCTGCACCTCATTCTTACCGGTCGCAGGCTGTTTGTGATTTCCTTTGGCGGATTCCCTCTGCCGATACATCTCTTTCCGAGAGAAATATCATACTGCCGCAAAGTTATGAAAAATATGAAATACGACAACGAAATCCGGTGAAAAATAAAATTATCCCGGTCATTTCAGTTCGGAATGTTGAGCCATTAATAGAATTTGTTGAACCAATCCTGAGGCTTTCGTGTGTAAGGCGCTGATAATAAACGCCAATCATTTCGCTATTTCTCTCGGAAAGAGAAGTTGTATCTATCTGTCAGTCCGTTAAATGCTATTTCGGGAACTTAACCGTCGTTTATTTCTTTAATTATCGCTACCGACCCACCTATTCCTTCCGGAGAGAGCGATTTTCCGGTGGATTGATCCGCCGGAAAAAATATCTCTTTCAAGAATAAATCTTAAAAGAGATTTCCGAATGAAATCCGGTTGGATGAAGACAGACTTTTATGCAGCTACAATGCTTTCAGGATTTGGCTGTTCGCCTTGTCTACGGAAGATGTGTCCAAAGAGGCGAGATAAATTCGCGTGGTCTTTTCAGAATCGTGCCCCATTGCTTCGCTGATGGTCGCAAGCGGGATGTTCCTGCTCCTGGCGATGGAGGCCCACCCGTGGCGGGCGACGTAGCTCGTCAAGGGTATGTCCAGTCCCAATCGCACACCCAACTTTTTCAATTTGTCATTTACCAGATGCGCCGCATTCTTGTACTGCCGGCGGGCGTCGGCATTCATGTCTTTAATCACCGGCAGCAGATAGGGAGTGCTGACCGTATCGTATTTGTCGACAATTTCCTGCATGGGTTTTTCCCATTTGACGAACAATTGCTGTCCCGTTTTCTGCCTGCGATAAGAGAGTATGCCGTTTTGCAGGTCTTTCTTCTTCAGATAAGCCATGTCGATGAACGACATTCCCCGGGTGTAGAATGAGAACATGAAAATGTCGCGGGCGAAATCCATCGCCGGGAACAGCGCCAAGTCCATATCCCGGATTCGGCGGATGACTTTCAAAGGTACCGCCCGCTTGACCGTTTTGCCGATGCCCGTGTAAACGTACTTGAACGGATCGCGCTGTACCGTCATTCCCTTTTCGACAGCACGGTTGTAAATGGCACGCAGCCCCCGCATATAGTAGGAAGAGGTATTCGGGCATACGCCCCTCGATTTGAGATAAGTTTCGTATTCGATCATCAGGTCGGAATCCACCTCATCCCACGGCACCTCGACATCTCTGCGGAAACGCCCGAAGCTGTTCAAGACGGTCGTGTAGCGTTCGCTCGTGCGGATTTTCCCGATCTGTCTCAACTGCCCGGCAAGGCTCCGTGCGAAAGAGAGAAAGCCGCCGGCATCCGGAGGCGTAAGATAGCGTGCCGCCACATCCCCGGCAGTATAGCTTTCGCCCGTATGCTCCAACCGGGAGATAATGCGTTCCAGACGGGCTTTGTCGTCCGCTATCCGGCTCTTCAATGCGACAAGGTAAGCGTGCCGGGGGCCTTCGCAGTTCGGCGGGAGTATGTTCCGCTGCAGAACTTCCCATTCCGACGGAAACAGCTTATGACCGCTGCTGATCTGCCGGGTTACACGGTTATGGATTATCTGATAGAACAGTCGGCCTTCCCGATCCGCAACGGACGAGGCCCGGAATTTTACTTTTACGCTTGCCATACGTTTGTTGTTGTTAAAGTTGCCGGGCCAAGGTAACGAGCAAGCGTGCAATTCTATATTTGATTCCGATAACGCTGTCGGTCGGGCGAAGAACCCGATCTTATATTCGCAACCATTTCTTAGCCTGTTTTGCAAGGCTCAGAATCTCGATACTCAGAGCCTTTAATTCTCTCGTTCGCTGTTCCAATGCGGCGATCTGATGCGGGATCGCGACGTTGGAAAAGTGCGAATTGATGGCTTTTACAATCTGGTTATAGTTGTTCCCGAGCTTTTGAAATTGGAAATAAAAGTCGTTAAGCCGTGCGATGAATTGCACCTTCGAAGGGTCGCGTCTGATGACGACGAACTCCTCGGCGAAGATTCTTTTGACGATAAAACGGCTTCTGTTATGCTCCAGTCCAGCTTTGCAGAGCAGCTCGTTGAAACGGATATGCTGCTCTTCATTGAGCCGGAAAGAATACTTGTAACTCGGTGTTCGGGGCTTCCTGTCGGTTATGTCTGTCAGTTTTCGGTTGGTATCCATAGATAGCTTAAAAAAGGGTCGCGACTCGGGAGCGACCCCGGCCTCGCAGAGCGAGCACCTTTGTCGGACAAATGTCAATTTGTCGGACAAAGGTACAGCTCGCTGTTTTCTGGCGAAAACAAAAATCCGCGGCGGAAAATTTTTTGTAAAAACTTTGAAAAGCCTCCGCTACGGCCTCCGAGGGCGGGTCTTTCCCGGTGCAATATTACAACCGTGCGGGCGCCAAAACAAACCCTCGGTGCGGACTGGAGCGGTCTGGAGCGGACATCGGAACCGAGGTATTTCAGTCGGTTGTATCTTGCAGCATGAAAGGTCGGTTTTCTTATTCCGTTCATTATCCCGATATAAACCGCATGAAACAGAAAACGGTATTTTGAATGGTTTAAAACATAAAACCAAACATACATGCTTTACGACTGCAAAACGAACAATCAATCTCAAAAACGTTACACCATGGATTCATTAAAAGAAAAAGACAAACTCGCACCAAAACCTTCAAAGCGTCCCCGTATCGAAGTCGGCGAGGAGCTGATGCGTCAGATGATCGCCAGAGGGTTCCTATGGATTCGAAAGTCAATAATGGTATTTTGAATGGTTTAATCCAACGAAGCAAACATACACGCTTTACGACCATATAGCTAACAATCAATCTCAAAAACATTGTACCATGGATTCATTCAAAGAAAAAGACAAACTCGCACCGAAACCTTCAAAGCGTCCCTGTATCGAAGCCGCCGAGGAACTGATGCGTCAGATGATCGCCGGACAAGCTCCTTTGGACTCGAAAGTCGTCCGCCGGATTCCCGACCCGGAAGAGAAAAATACGGACGCTCCCGAGGAAAACACATCGGAAACGGTATCCGAAGCATCGGCACCGACGACTGAAAAAACAGACGTCAACACCCAAACGACTACTGGAAAGGAGCCTGCCGGCTTCCGTCGTAAAAAGCTCTCGCTGCCGGACTTCGAACGCACCTTCTTCGCACCGGTGGATTGCCGTAACCGTTCGGCGATCTATGTCAGCGCCCAAACCAAGCACAAAGTATCGGAAATCCTCCACCTGCTGGGAAACGATAATACAAGATTAACGGCCTTGGTCGACAATATGCTGCGCTTTGTAATCGGAATTTACAGCGACGAGCTGAATTATCTCCACGAAAAGAAGAATAACAGACAACCGTTTTGAACAGGCAATGCAATGACCGATTACTTTGGGTTTCTGATATGCGTGTCGTAGAGTCAATAGCCCGTTGGGTAGCCTCCGGGGCGCAGAAAGCCGCCTTTTCCGACGGTAGCGTCCAGCAAAACGCCGAAGATGGAAATACGCAAGGCTCGCCCTTCGGGCGATTCGCATGGCCTTGCGTATTTTCATCTCCGGCGATATATTTCCTGCCGGCGGAAAGAGATTACAGGGATATATCAGACTTTTTTGCTTTTAAGGGTGAGACGATATATGCTGTTCTCACATGGCTCCTTATCGTTTTTCCCAACTGTCCGCTATTTTTATACAGCCATGAATTTATCCGCCAACTTTATTTTGAGCATCTCCACCTCACGGTCGATCATCGGCTGGGTAACCTTCGCATAGGTCTGCGTCGTGGTGATGCGTTTATGCCCCAGCATCTTCGAGAGCGTTTCCAGCGACACGCCGTTCATCAGGCAGATCGTCGTGGCATAGGTATGGCGTCCGACATGAAAGGTCAGCTTCTTTTCGATGCCGCACAAGGCAGCGATCCGTTTCAGGGAACGGTCGACCGTATTCAGATGCGGCATAAAAGAAAAGACATAATCCGTGCCGTCCCGGTAACGTTCCAGAATGGACAAGGCAGCAGGCAGCAGTTTGACCACGTACCGTGTGTCCGTCTTGCAGCGGTTGCCTGTGACCCACCAGTCGCCGTGCGTATCCTGTTCGAGCTGTTTCCATGCAAGGGTTTTCAGATCCGCGTAGCAGATGCCCGTAAAACAGGAGAAGAGGAACAGGTCGCGGATCATACGTTGTTTCTTCGTGCGGAGCGCGGCATGCTGAAGCGTGAGGATCTCTTCCTCGTTCAGGAAAGCACGCTCCGGCGTGGGTTCGTTGTAACGGTACGAGGCGAACGGATTGCGGGGCATGATTCCGTCGTTGAAGGAGACTTTGACCACATTGATCAGGCAGTCCAGATAACGGCAGATGCTCGTAAGCTTGAGATTGCATTCCGTTCTCAAGTAAACATGGAACTGTTCGATAAAGGACTGTTCCAGTTCGGCAAGGGCGATGTCGCTCACACGGTATTTTACAGTAAGGAACGCTTGCAGGTGTTTCATCGTGGCAAGATAACGGTACCACGTGTTTTTCGAACGGTCGACGCCGATACGGCCGTGCAGGTCGTCCGTAAAGCTGCGGAAAGTGGACAGCAGGGTGCGGTAACGCTTCCCGAATCCCAGCCAGGCGTTCTTCACCTTCTCGGCCGTCACATAGCTTTCCCGGTCGCGGATATCCCGATAATGACGGTCGAGCTGCGAGCGGATATCGTCCAGATGGCGGTTGATACGGTCGGCTTCGAGACTCCGCCCCTTGGCACGGCCGCCGCGGACTTCCCACAAACGCTCCGGAACCGTGAGCTTCGCACTGAATTGCGAAATAGTACCGTTGACCGTGATGCGGCCCATGAGGGGAACCGCAGACTGTGTTTTTTTCTTGTTCCTTTTCAGGTAGAACAGAACCTTGAATGTGCTGCGCATAACTCTGCTTTTTTAGGGATACAAAACTAATTTCCGCAGAGTCTTCGGTCAAGATGAATGGAAATGCAATAGACGGTAAATCACTATTTTAGGAAATAAAAGGCATTCCCGAACGAGGTAATGCTTTGGTAACTGAACCCACGCTTGACGATGCCGCCGACTACCGATTCGACAACCTGTATAGAGTGAACTGGATAGAAAAACTACCTGATTATCAATACCAATGCTTACATTTGCCTTTTTACCAAATTTGTGATACTTTTGTACTCAAAATTTTTCATTTTGTGCATTTTTTCGTCCGAAAGGTAGCTTTTCAGCGGGAAAGAGCGTATATTCGCTGCGCTGAAATTGTTTTGTCGATAATGCTGGAGAGAATTCAATATGCGCTGTTCGTGCTGCTCTTCGTGCTGGCGGGAAGTCTCGACGGTGCGACGCCGCAGGGAGGCGCATGCCGGGTACAGCCCGGAATGAGTCCGCAGGCCGCACTCCATGCACCCGTTACGGCGCAGAATTATTTCACGGCCGCCGTAATGCTTTCGGGCGACGCTTCGATCGAGATTCCGGCCCACTCTTCGGAGCATAAGGCCATCGTGCGGCATCGTTTCTATGCCCGTTCGGCTGCGGCGGAAGCCGTGGCGCAGCAAAACTCGGCGCTCTCGGACCGCGGCGCGCTCTATTCCAAGCCGGTCGATTACTACATCTTTTCTCTGGGGCGGATTCTGATTTAGCCCCGGCTGTCCCTTTTTGCCAGCCGCATGGTTTCCGGCCGCGACGTCCCGTCCGCCGGGGGCATGCCCGTTTTTCGTGTTCCGGAATATAAATTCGTAAAATAACAGGTTATGTATTTCACGCTATTGGTGGTCGTCATCCTGACGGCCATTGCGCTGGTCGCAGTCGCGCTGGGTATCGCCCGCGCCGTGTCGCCGCGTTCGTACAACCCCCAGAAGGGCGAAGCGTATGAGTGCGGCATCCCGACGCGGGGCCGGTCGTGGATGCAGTTCAAGGTGGGTTACTACCTCTTTGCGATCCTGTTCCTGATGTTCGACGTCGAGACGGTGTTCCTCTTTTCGTGGGCCGTCGTCGTGCAGGAGCTGGGCGTATACGGACTGGTGAGCATCCTCTTCTTTTTGGTCGTCCTGATTTTGGGCCTTGCCTACGCATGGCGGAAAGGAGCTTTGGAATGGAAATAAAGAGAGAACCGAAGATCAAGTCGATGAAATACGAAGATTTCAACGACAACGAATACCTCGAAAAGATGGTCGCCGAACTGCGCGACAACAATACGAACGTGATCGTGGGCTGTCTGGACGAGCTGATCGAGTGGGGCCGCAGCAACAGCCTGTGGCCGCTGACCTTCGCCACGAGCTGCTGCGGCATCGAGTTCATGGCCGTGGGCGCGGCGCGTTACGATTTCGCCCGGTTCGGGTTCGAAGTGGCCCGCGCCTCGCCGCGTCAGGCCGACTTCATCATGGTCGCCGGCACCATCACCCACAAAATGGCCCCGGTGCTCAGGCGCCTTTACGACCAGATGGCCGATCCGAAGTATGTGATCGCCGTGGGCGGCTGCGCCATCAGCGGCGGGCCTTTCAAGAAGTCGTATCATGTGCTGAACGGCGTGGACAGGATTCTGCCCGTCGATGTCTATATACCCGGCTGTCCGCCGCGGCCCGAAGCGATGCTTTACGGACTGATGCAGCTGCAGCGCAAAGTGAAGTTGCAGCGTTTCTTCGGCGGGGTGAACAAGCAGATCGGCCGCGAAGAGTATGAAGAGCTGCTGCGCCGCGACCTGACTTCGGAGCGGAACGATTTGAATGTGGAAGGAGGAGAAAAGCAATGAGTATGACGCTGAAAGACAAGATAACGGCATGGGAACCTCAGGCCGTATGGTCCGAGGCGGGCGACGGCATGTGGACCGTGCCCGCGGAGAAGTTTCACGATCTGGCCGCCCGGCTCAGGGCCGAGGGATTCGATTTCCTGCGCAGTCTGACGGGCATGGACTGGGGCGAAGAGGGCTTCGGAGCCGTCTATCACCTCGAAGCCTCTGCCACGGGCGAAAACGTCGTCCTGCGGACGCTGACGCCGAGCCGCGAGAAATGCGGCCTGCCCTCGGTCTGCGATTTGTGGAAGGCCGCCGAGCTGAACGAACGCGAGGTGTTCGACTATTTCGGCATCGGGTTTCTGAACCATCCCGACATGCGGCGGCTGTTCCTGCGCGACGACTGGGTGGGGTATCCCCTGCGCAAGGATTACGATCCGGCGCTCAATCCGCTGCGCATGACCAACGAGGTGTCGAAGGACAGCGCTCCGAGTTTCGAGCTGACCTCCGACGGCAGTTTCATCCGCAAGCGCAACGTGCTCTTCGAAGAGGACGAATACGTCATCAACGTCGGTCCCCAGCACCCTGCGACGCACGGCGTGCTGCGCTTCCGGGTGTCGCTGGAGGGCGAGATCATCAAGAAGCTCGACGTGCACTGCGGTTATATCCACCGCGGCATCGAGAAGTTGTGCGAGGGGCTGACCTATCCCCAGACGCTGGCCCTTACGGACCGGCTGGATTATCTGGGGGCCGCGCAGAACCGCCATGCGCTCTGTATGTGCATCGAGAAGGGGCTGGGCGTCGAGGTGTCGGAGCGGGTGCAGTATATCCGCACGATCATGGACGAGCTGCAGCGCATCGATTCGCACCTGCTGTTCTTCGCGTGTCTCTGTATGGACATGGGGGCTTTGACGGCGTTCTTCTACGGGTTCCGCGACCGTGAGAAGGTGCTCGACATTCTGGAGCAGACCACGGGAGGCCGCCTGATACAGACCTACAACACCATCGGCGGCGTGCAGGCCGACATCCATCCCGAATTCGTGCGTAAGGTCAAGGAGTTCATCGCCTATATGCGTCCGCTGCTGCGCGAATACCACGAAATATTCACGGGCAACGTCATCGCGCAGGAACGCCTGAAGGGAACGGGCGTGCTGACCCGTGAGGATGCGATCTCGTTCGGCGCCACGGGCGGCACGGGACGCGCCGCCGGCTGGGCCTGCGACGTGCGCAAGCGGCATCCCTACGCCATGTACGGCAAGGTCGGTTTCGAGGAGGTGCTCTTCACCGAGGGCGACTGCTTCGCCCGCTACATGGTCCGCATGCGCGAGATCGAGCAGAGCATGAACATCGTCGAACAGCTGATCGACAATATTCCCGAAGGGGAATACCAGTTGAAGATGAAGCCGGTGATCCGCATTCCCGAAGGCAGCTACTACGCCGCCGTCGAGGGGAGCCGCGGCGAATTCGGCGTGTTTATCGAGAGCCGGGGCGACAAGTCGCCTTACCGCATGAAGTTCCGTTCGACGGGACTGCCGCTGGTATCGTGTCTCGAAACCATAGCGAAGGGGACGAAGATCGCCGACCTGATCGCCATCGGAGGCACGCTCGATTACGTCGTACCCGATATAGACCGGTGAGAGGTTGAAAGCTTCGCCGGTCGGCGCCGGCTCTTCCCGATGTTTTTTCCGCCGCAGGCGGATAAGTCCCCTCCGAGAAGGGGATTTAGGGGGGCAGACTTGTAAACACGGCCAGAGACCGTGAATTGCAGCCGGGGAGAGCGGAAAACGGATTGAAAAAGGAAAAACTTACAGATATGTTTGATTTTAGTATAGTAACGAGCTGGATTCACGGGCTGCTCACGTCGCTGATGCCCCTCGGACTGGCGGTCTTTCTGGAGTGCGTGATCGTCGGTGTCTGCCTGCTGCTGATGTATACGGTGATCGCCATCCTGATGATCTTCATGGAACGCAAGGTCTGTGCGGCCTTCCAGTGCCGTCTGGGACCGGTGCGCGTGGGGCCGTGGGGCACGCTGCAGGTCATCTGCGACGTATTCAAAATGCTCACCAAGGAGATTATCACCATCCGCCGTTCGGACAAGTTCCTCTACAACCTCGCGCCCTACATCGTCATTCTGGCGTCGGTGCTGGCGTTCGCCTGCCTGCCCGTGAACAAGGGGCTGGAGGTGCTGGACTTCAACGTGGGCGTCTTCTTCATGATGGCCGCGTCGTCGATCGGCGTGGTCGGCATCCTGCTGGCGGGATGGAGTTCCAACAACAAGTATTCGCTCATCGGCGCCATGCGGAGCGGCGCGCAGATGATTTCGTACGAGCTTTCGATCGGCCTTTCGATCCTGACGATCATCGTGCTGACCGACACCATGCAGTTCTCCGAAATCGTGGCCCGGCAGGCCGACGGCTGGTTTATCTTCAAGGGCCATATTCCGGCGCTGATCGCCTTCGTGATCTACCTGATCGCGGGCAACGCCGAGGTGAACCGCGGCCCGTTCGACCTGCCGGAAGCCGAGTCGGAGCTGACGGCGGGGTATCACACCGAATATTCGGGCATGCACTTCGGACTCTTCTACGTCGCCGAATTCGTCAATCTGTTCATCGTCGCGGGCGTGGCCGCCACGATCTTCCTCGGAGGGTGGATGCCGCTGCATATCTCTGGCTGGGAGGGCTTCAACGCCGCGATGGACTACATTCCGGGCTTCGTCTGGTTCTTCGGCAAGGCGTTCTTCGTGGTGTGGCTGCTGATGTGGATCAAGTGGACATTCCCGCGCCTGCGTATCGACCAGATACTGACGCTCGAATGGAAGTATCTGGTGCCGATCGGACTGGCCAACCTGCTGCTGATGGTCGTTGTCGTCGTATTTAAACTGCATTTTTAGCCATGAAAAGCTATATCAAAGGATTCTTTCACGGACTGGGGTCCCTGTTGACGGGACTCAAGGTGACGGGCCGTGAGTTTTTCACGCCCAAGGTCACCGAGCAGTATCCGGAGAACCGCGCCACGCTCAGGATGTTCGACCGCTTCTGCGGCGAACTGACCATGCCGCACGACGCCGAGGGCCGGAACAAGTGTATCGCCTGCGGCCTGTGTCAGTCGGCGTGTCCCAACGGCACCATCCGCATCACGACCGAAGTGGTCGCCGATCCCGAAACGGGCAAGAGCCGCAAGCGGCTGGTGCTCTACGAGTACGATCTGGGGGCGTGCATGTTCTGCCGTCTGTGCGTCAATGCCTGCCCGACCGGGGCGATCCGTTTCTCGACCGACTTCGAACATGCGGTCTACACGCGCGAAAAGCTGGTCAAAACCCTGAATAAACAGTAAGCCATGGAGATAACACTCGAATTAATCGTCTTTACGGTGCTGGCGGTCTTCACGGCCGTGAGCGCTCTGCTGGCTGTGACGACCAAGCGCATCCTGCGCGCGGCGACCTACCTGCTGTTCGTGCTGTTCGGTACGGCGGGCATCTATTTCCAGCTCAACTATTCGTTCCTCGGCGCGGTGCAGCTGCTGATCTATGCCGGCGGCATCACGGTGCTGTACGTCTTTTCGATTCTTTTGACGTCGAGTCAGGGCGACAAGTCGGAGGACCTGCGGGGATATAAACTCTTCGTGGGGCTGGCCGCGACGCTGCTGAGTCTCGGCGTCTGCCTTTATGTGACGCTCGGACACGATTTCAGGCCTTCGCATTTCGTTCACGGCGAACTGCACGTGCAGACCATCGGCCATGCGCTGATGAGCAGCGGCAAATACGGCTACGTGCTGCCGTTCGAGGTCATCAGCATCCTGCTGCTGGCCTGCATAGTCGGCGGAATCCTCATCGCACGCAAACGCTAAAAAAGTACGGCTATGATACACATGGAATATTATCTCGTCCTCTCCACGATCATGATGTTCGTGGGAATTTACGGATTTGTCACGCGCCGCAACCTGCTGGCGATGCTGATTTCCGTCGAGCTGATCCTCAATTCGGTCGATATCAACTTCGTCGTCTTCAACCGGTTCCTCTTCCCGGAACAACTGGAAGGGTTCTTCTTTACGCTGTTCGCCATCGGGATCAGCGCCGCGGAGACGGCCGTCGCCATCGCCATTATCATCAATATTTACCGCAACATCCGCAATATCGAGGTCAAGAGCCTGCGGGAGATGAAGTGGTAGCCGAAAACGAAAAACGACTCTTATGGAATATACGATTCTGATTCTGCTGCTGCCCCTGCTGAGCTTCCTCTTCTTAGGCTTGGCCGGCATGAAGCTCAAGCCCGTGGCGGCGGGCCTCGTCGGCACGGCGGTGCTGGGGGTGGTGATGCTGCTGAGCTGCTGCACGGCGTTCGAATACTTCATGGCCGGGCGCGATGCCGCCGGGGCGTTCCCGACGCTGATTCCGTGGAATACGGTCTGGCTGCCGATCAGCCGTACGCTGCATATCGACATGGGCATCCTGCTGGACCCGATTTCGGTGATGATGCTCGTGGTGATCTCGACCGTCTCGCTGATGGTGCATGTCTACTCGCTGGGCTACATGAAGGGTGAACGGGGTTTCCAGCGTTACTATGCGTTCCTGTCGCTGTTTACGATGAGTATGATGGGACTTGTGGTGGCGACCAATATTTTCCAGATGTACCTGTTCTGGGAGCTGGTGGGCGTCAGCTCTTATCTGCTGATCGGCTTCTACTATACGAAGAAGGAGGCCGTCGCCGCGTCGAAGAAGGCCTTTATCGTGACGCGCTTCGCCGATCTGGGATTCCTCGTCGGAATCCTCTTCTACGGCTATTACGCCGGGACGTTCTCCTTTACGCCGGAGGTGCGGCTGCTGGCCGCCGCGGGGACGATGATCCCGCTGGCGCTGGGGCTGATGTTCATCGGCGGCGCGGGCAAGAGCGCCATGTTTCCGCTCCACATCTGGCTGCCCGACGCCATGGAAGGCCCGACGCCCGTGTCGGCGCTGATCCACGCCGCGACGATGGTCGTGGCGGGCGTCTACCTCGTGGCGCGCATGTTCCCGCTCTTTATCGGCTATGCGCCCGAAGTGCTCCACTGGACGGCCTACATCGGTGCCTTTACGGCACTGTACGCCGCCGTGGTGGCCTGCGTCCAAAGCGATATCAAGCGCGTGCTGGCGTTCAGCACCATTTCGCAGATCGGTTTTATGATCGTGGCGCTGGGCGTCAGCACCTCGGCCGATCCGCATGCGGGCGGGCTGGGGTACATGGCTTCGATGTTCCACCTCTTCACGCACGCCATGTTCAAGGCCCTGTTGTTCCTCGGCGCCGGATGTATCATCCACGCCGTCCACTCCAACGAAATGTCGGCCATGGGCGGCCTGCGCAAGTATATGCCCGTGACGCACGCCACGTTCCTCGTCGCCTGTCTCGCCATTGCCGGCATCTGGCCCCTGAGCGGTTTCTTCTCGAAGGACGAGATTCTGACGGCCTGCTTCGCGTTCAGCCCCGCGATGGGGTGGCTGATGACCGCCATTGCCGGACTGACGGCGTTCTACATGTTCCGCCTGTACTACAATATCTTCTGGGGACGCGAGAACCGGGAACTGCATGCCGCGCACAAACCGCATGAGGCTCCGCTGACGATGACCCTGCCGCTGGTGTTTCTGGCGGCGGTGACGCTCGTCGGGGGCGCGATCCCGTTCGGAAAGTTCGTCAGCAGCGACGGCATGTCGTACACCATCCATATCGACTGGCGCGTGGCGGGCGTGAGCCTTTGCGTGGCTGCCGCGGGCATTGCGCTGGCCACGTGGATGTACCTGCGCGAGCGGCAGCCCGTTGCCGACCGGCTGGCCCTGCGGTTCCGCGGCCTGCACAGGGCGGCCTATAACCGGTTCTATATCGACGACGTTTATCAGTTCGTCACCCACAAGGTGATCTTCCGCTTTGTTTCGACCCCGATCGCGTGGTTCGACCGCCACGTCGTGGACGGCTTTATGAATCTGCTAGCAAGGGCGGCCGGCGGCGCGGCGTACGCGATCCGCGACATGCAGAGCGGCAGCGTGCAGCGTTACTGCATCTGGTTCCTCGGCGGGGCGCTGGGCTTTACGATCATCCTGCTGTTAATCCGTTAATTTGAAGTTATTATGAATATGTTATCCTTGTTTCCCGCCATTCCGCTGCTGATGATGCTGGGACTTTGGCTGTCGAAATCGACGCGGCAGATCCGTGCCGTGATGGTGGCGGGCTCTTCGCTGCTGCTGTTGCTGGCGGCGGTGCTGGTGGTGCGCTACCTCGGCCTGCGCGAAGCGGGCGAGACGGCCGCCATGCTCTTTACCGCGAGCCATGTGTGGTACGCTCCGCTCGATATCCACTATGCGGTGGGCGTGGACGGCATCTCGGTCGCCATGCTGCTGCTGTCGGCCGTCATCGTATTTACGGGTACGTTCGCTTCGTGGCGGATGCAAACGCAGATCAAGGAGTACTTCCTCTGGTTCTGCCTGCTGAGCGTCGGCGTTTTCGGGTTCTTTATCTCGGTGGACCTCTTCACGATGTTCATGTTCTACGAGGTGGCGCTGATCCCGATGTACCTGCTGATAGGCGTCTGGGGCAGCGGCCGCAAGGAGTATGCCGCCATGAAGCTGACGCTGATGCTCATGGGCGGTTCGGCGCTGCTGCTGATCGGCATTCTGGGCATCTATTTCGGCGCCGGGGCGACGACGATGAATATTCTGGAAATCGCGCAGTTGCACAGCATTCCGCTCGCGCAGCAGTATGTCTGGTTTCCGCTGGTCTTCGTCGGGTTCGGCGTGCTGGGCGCGCTGTTCCCGTTCCATACGTGGAGTCCCGACGGCCATGCCTCGGCTCCGACGGCGGTCTCGATGCTCCATGCCGGGGTGCTGATGAAGCTGGGCGGTTACGGCTGTTTCCGCGTGGCGATGTACCTGATGCCTGAGGCGGCGCACGAACTGAGCTGGATATTCATCGTCCTGACGACGATCTCGGTCGTCTACGGGGCTTTGGCGGCCTGCGTGCAGACCGACCTCAAATACATCAACGCCTATTCGTCGGTGTCGCACTGCGGGCTGGTGCTCTTCGCCATTCTGATGATGAACACCACGGCCGGAACGGGAGCGATTCTGCAGATGCTGAGCCACGGCCTGATGACGGCTCTCTTCTTCGCCCTGATCGGCATGATTTACGGCCGTACGCATACGCGCGACATCCGCGAGCTGAGCGGCCTGATGAAGGTCATGCCCTTCCTTGCGGTGGGGTACGTCATCGCGGGTCTTGCGAACCTCGGACTGCCGGGGCTGAGCGGCTTCGTGGCCGAGATGACCATCTTCAACGGCGCGTTCATGAACGACGACACGTTCCACCGCGTCGTGACGATCATCGCCTGCACGAGCATCGTGATTACGGCGGTTTACATCCTGCGGGTGGTGGGGAAAATTATTTACGGCACCTGCACCGACGAACACCACCTCAAACTGACGGACGCCACGTGGGACGAGCGGCTGTCGGTCGTCTGTCTCGTCGCCGCCATCGCCGGCATGGGTCTCGCGCCGCTGTGGGTGAGTGACATGATCCGGGAGAGCGTGACGGGCATCATTGCACAATTAATGAGTTAAGCGATTATGGATTACAGCAACATATTTACCTCTATGCAGGCCGAAGTGACGCTCATCGCGGTGATCGTCCTGCTGTTTCTCTATGACCTGATCGCGGGGGAGCGGGGACGCCGCCGGTTTTCGGCCGTCGCCTGCGGACTGCTCGCGCTGCAGGTCGCGGTCAATGTCGTTCCGGGGACTCCGGGCGAAGTGTTCGGGGGCATGTTCCAGTACGTGCCGATGCACTCCATCGTCAAGAGCGTGCTGACCGTCGGGACGCTGATCGTCTTCCTGCAGGCCGATGCGTGGCTGCGCCGCGGGGATACGGCCCACAAGCAGGGCGAGTTCTACATCCTGACCCTCTCGACGCTGCTGGGCATGTATCTGATGGTCGGCGCGGGCAACTTCCTGCTTTTCTTTATCGGCATGGAGCTGGCTTCGGTGCCGATGGCCTGTCTGGTGGCGTTCGACAAGTACAAGCGTTATTCGGCCGAGGCGGGTGCGAAGTACATCCTCTGCGCCCTCTTCGCCAGCGGGCTGATGCTCTATGGAATCTCGTTCTTCTACGGGACGACCGGGACGCTCTATTTCGACGATATGGCGGCGCGCATTACGGGTTCGCCGCTGCAGATCATGGCCATGGTCTTCTTCTTCGCGGGGCTGGGGTTCAAGATTTCGCTGGTCCCGTTCCACCTCTGGACCGCCGACACCTATCAGGGCGCGCCGACGACGGTGACCTCCTACCTGTCGGTGGTGTCGAAAGGCTCGGCGGCGTTCGTGCTGATGACCGTGCTGATGAAGGTCTTCGGGCCGATGATCGGGCAGTGGCAGACGCTGCTTTATGCCGTGACGGTGCTGTCGATCACGGTGGCGAACCTCTTCGCCATCCGGCAGAAGGACCTGAAACGCTTCCTCGCCTTCTCGTCCATCTCGCAGGCCGGTTACATCATGCTGGCCGTGATCGGCGGGAGCGCCTTCGGCATGACTTCGCTGGTCTTCTACGTGCTGGTTTACATGGCCGCGAACCTCGCGGTTTTCGGTGTCGTTTCGACGGTCGAGCAGCATAGCGGCGGCAAGGTCGGGATCGAAGATTACAACGGGCTGTACCGCACCAATCCCAAGCTGGCGGTGATGATGACCCTCGCGCTCTTCTCGCTGGCGGGGATTCCGCCCTTTGCCGGGTTCTTCTCGAAGTTCTTCGTCTTCGCTGCGGCGTTCAAAGGCGGCTTCCACCTGCTGGTGTTCATCGCGCTGATCAATACGGTCATCTCGCTCTATTACTACCTGCTGGTGGTCAAGGCGATGTATATCACTCCGAACGATGCGCCCGTCGCGCCGTTCCGCAGCGACCGCTATACCCGCATCAGTCTCGCGCTCTGCATGGCGGGCGTCCTGCTGCTGGGAGTCGTCAGCGCCGTATACGACGGCATAAACGCTTTCGCGTTCGGGCTTTGACGGGGTGAATGGAAAAAGAGGGCGGCATCTTCTGCGGATGCCGCCCTCTTTTCGTGCGGATGAGTTTTTTTGCTTGCGTGGTTCCGGCGGGCCTGCCGCTGTTTCCGTTGCCCGGCTGATGTCGTCTCGTGTGCTTTTGGAAATCGGGCACCTGCCGTTGTCTGGGGCCGTCGCGCCGTCAGTCTTCGTGGGCTTTTTCGAGATTCAGCAGGTGGGTTTTCACGCCCAGACCTCCGGCATAGCCGACCAGTGCGCCCGTGCTGCCGACCACGCGGTGGCAGGGGACGACGATGGCGATCGGGTTGCGGTTGTTGGCCATGCCTACCGCGCGGCAGGCCGTCGGGCGGCCGATCTGCGCCGCGATCTGGCCGTAGGTGCGGGTCTCGCCATAAGGGATCGTCCTCAGGGCCTCCCACACGGCTTGCTGGAACGGAGTGCCGGCGGGCGCCAGCGGGAGGGTGAACTCGCGGCGCGTTCCTGCGAAGTATTCGGCCAGCTCGGCCGCCGCCTGCAGGAGCAGGGGACCGGCCGTCTCCGGCGTACACGTCTCCGGGGCGTTGCGCGGTCTGCGCCGGTTGCGGTATTCGCGGCCGAAGAAGATGCGGGTGACGGCTTCGTCCGAAGCCGTGATGCCGAGCTTTCCGACGGGTGTTTCGATGAAGAGCATCCGTTCCATATCGTCTCGTTTTAAAGGTTGTCCAGCGTGTAGCGGATCATTTTCTGCCGTACGTTCGACGTGTCGTGGGGCTGCATCGAGTGGTTCTGGTCGGGGTAGACCATCATGTCGTACTGCTTGCCGCAGCGGTTCAGGGCGCGGGTCATCTCGACGGTGTTCTGGAAGTGGACGTTGTCGTCGGCCGTGCCGTGGATGATCAGCAGGCGGGTCTTGGTGTCGTCGAGCATCCGGGCGAAGTTGATCGGCGAGTTGTCGTCGTAACCCGAAGCGTTGTACTGCGGCAGGTTGTTGTAGATTTCGGTGTAGATCGAGTCGTAGTAGCGCCACGAAGTGACGGGCGCCACGGCGATTGCCATTTTGAACAGTCCGTGCCCTTTGAGCGCGCAGCTCAGGGCCATGAATCCGCCGTACGACCAGCCGTAGATGCCGATGCGCGCCGGGTCGGTATAAGGCTGCGCCGCCATGTAGCGGGCCAGCGAGAGCTGATCCTCGACTTCGAGCGCGCCCAGCCGTCCGTAGGTCTGTTTCTTGAATTTCTCGCCCCGGAAACCCGTGCCGCGTCCGTCGGCGCAGACCACGATATAGCCCTTGTCGGCCAGTGCGTCCTCCCAGTCGAGCGACCAGCGGTCGCGCACCGACTGCGAGCCGGGACCCGAATACTGCGTCAGCAGGACGGGGTAGCGGTGCGAAGGGTCGTAGCCGCGGGGTTTGACGATGTAGGCGTTGAGCGTGTCGCCGCGCTCGGTGGCGAAGGTGAAGAACTCCTTCTGCGGGCGGTTCGCGGCGGCCAGCTCATCGCGCAGGGCCTTGCTGTCGGCCAGCAGGCGGACCGGGTTGCCCTCGCCGTCGCAGATCTCGACCCGGTTGGGGGTCGCGGCGTTGGAGAAGGTCGAGATGTAGTATTTCATGCCGGCGCTCGGCGCGATCGTGTAGAAGCCTTCGCCCGTGGTCAGGCGGCGTTTCTGCGTGCCGTCGAGCCGCACGCTGTAGAGGTTGCGGCGCAGGGGGGAGGTCTCGGTCGAGAGGTACCATACGCGCTTGCCGTCGGTGCCCGCGACGTCGGTCACCTCCCAGTCGCCCTTGGTCACCTGCGCGAGAAAACCCCGGCGGATGCTGTAGAGGTAGAGGTGCATGTATCCCGTGTGGCTCTCCTGCCGTACGAGGAAGCGGTCTTTGTCCACGAACGTGAGCGAGGAGTCGTCCACGCGCTCGACGTACTGCTGCGAACGTTCGTCATAGATCGTCCGCTGGGCGCCGTTAGGCTCGCAAAGGATCACCTCGAAGGTGTTCTGGCGGCGGTTGAGCCGGAAGAAGTAGAGCCGCCCGTCGGGGGTCCAGCCGATGCGGGGGATGTACTGGTCGGTTTCGCGGCCCGTGTCGATGCGCTCTTTGGCGCCGGTCGCAAGGTCGCAGACCCACACTTCGACCGTCGAATTGCGTTCGCCGGCCTTGGGGTATTTGAACGAGTAGGCCTGATTGTAGAGTTTGCCGTCGAAGCGCATCATCTCCATCAGCGGCACCTGAGATTCGTCGAAGCGCAGGTAGGCGATGCGGCGGCTGTCGGGCGAAAAGGCATAGGCTTTCGTGAAGCCGAACTCCTCCTCGTAAACCCAGTCGGTCGTGCCGTTGATGACCGAATTCCACGCACCGTCGTCGGTGATGCGGCGCGTCTGCCGGGCGGCGGTGTCGTAAACGTAAAGGTCGTTGCGGTCCGAATAGGCGATCAGTCTGCTGTCGGGCGAGAATGAAGCGTCGCGCGGGGCTTCGGCCTCCCGGAGTACGGGCGTCAGGCTGTTGCCCGCGGCCAGAAAATAGCTGGTCGTATAGGAGTGGCGGTAGATCGGCTTCGACCCCGAAGCGATCAGTATCTGCCGCTCGTCGGGCGAGAAGGAGTAGTCGGTGATCGTCAGGTTGGCCGCGGACGAAGGGAGCATCCGCTCGCCCGGTCCCGCCGCGGCGTAGCTGTGGCGGATGATGTTGCTGCCTTCGAGCGTGGTGTAGTGCTCGCCGTCGGCCATCGAGCGGATGCCGCGGACGGTCTGGTTCATGCCCCGCAGTCGGGCGATTTCGGCGTATTCGTTCTGGGCCTGTACGATGCCCGCTCCGAGCAGTGCGGCCGCAAGGAGCGTAATTAACGATGCTTTCAATGTAAATTCCGTTTTAAATGTCCTCCACTTCGAAATCGTAGCCGAGCCGCTTGCCCGTGACGAATTTCGAGTTGTCCATCTTGGTGTTGAACTGATCGACCGTCACGCGCTTGTTGTCCTCGTAAGGCGGCATCAGCAGGTCGAAGTTCAGGGCGAACCAGATCGCCTCTTCGAGGATGGCGATGAGCGCGTCATGGCCGATTTCGCTTTTGCCGAACTCCGCGGCCCGCATCGAGGTCTGCTGTTTGCCCTCGACGAAGTAGCGGCGTTCGCGGTTGATGAAGATGCGGCCGATGAGGTAGCCTTCGTCGGCGTTGCGGTTGAACTTGAACGAGTCGGAGAGGAAGTTGTAGATGTTGATCAGGCCGCAGTAGGAGTTTTCGCGGTCGCCCTGCACATAGGGATTCTGCCAGATCGGGTGGTCGGCGGCGAATTCGAAGATGTCGGTGTGCATCTGGAATATCAGGATGTCGTTGGCCACCTGCAGCTGGGCTTCGAACTTGCCGCGGTCGCGGTATTCGAGCCGCACGCGGCGGTCGAGTTTGCCGTCCAGCTCGTCGTCCAGCTCCGAGGCCATTTCGAGCAGCGTCTCCTTCAGCTCGTTGAAGGCCGAGAAGGTGTTGTCGAAAATCCGTTGCTTGAGCGTCGATTTGCGGATGATCGTATCGAGGATCTTGCTTCTTAGCGGTGTGGTTTCCATGCTGTATCGTGTGTTTTACTTTATGCGTATCTGGCGGCCCTGTTCGAGCGTGTCGCCCGGCCTGAGCTTGTTGAGCTTCTCGATCGAGCGGGTGCGGATGGCGTACGACTGCCCCACGGCGTAGGCCGTTTCGCCCTGACGGCAGGTGTGGGTGTGGGCGTTGCCCTCCCAGCGTTTTTTCTTGCGCTCGATGTAGACCACCTCGTGGGGCATCGGCTGGGCCTTCTTGTCCTTCAGATCGTTGAACTTGCGCAGATTGCGTGCCGAAATGCGGAATTTCTTCCCGATGTTCTCGAACGTGTCGCCCTCCTTGGCCAGCACGTAGTGCACGCCGTTGGTCGCATAGACGTTGTAGCCGTTGTGGGCGTTGATTGTCACGCGGTAGTTGTCCGGATCGACGGCCGACGATGCGTCGGCCGGGCGCTCCATGCTGGTCTGGTCGGTGAACCAGCCTTCGGGATCGGTGATCTTGCGGCCCGAACGCGAAGCGTAGAGCCGCTCGCCGTCGGGCTGGTCCAGCAGGAAGAGCTGGGCCTCCTCGATGATGCGGCAGAGCCGCTGCGCATAGTCGGGCGCCGTGGCGTAGCCGGCGGCCTTCAGTCCCCGCGCCCAGCTTTTGTAGTCGGTCGGGGAGTAGGCGAACAGCGAGTCGTAGCGGGGCTGCGAGTCAAGGAATTCGGCATGGTCTTGGTACGAGGCTTCGACCGTGGGATAGCTGCGGAAGCACTCGCCTTTGGCGTCGTCGTCGTGGTAGACTTTTTCGCCCGTCCAGTTGCGTTTGCACTTGATGCCGAAGTGGTTGTTGGACATCAGCGAGAGACGGCTGTTGCCGCAGTCGGATTCGAGGATGCCCTGCGCCATGGTGATGCTGGCCGGGATGCCGTAACGTTCCATATGGGCCACGGCGATGGATTTATAACGGTCGATATACTCCTCGCGGGTCTGGCGGACCTGCGCCCGCAGGCTTCCGAATGCCGTCAGGAGGATTCCAGCGAGCAGTATTGCATTTTTGGAAAAATTCATTATCTTTGTTTAATCTTATACGGACAAAGGTATAATTTTCCCACGAAAATTACAATTAAAATATATTGCTGAACTATGTTTACCGAAAACGCAAACCGCATTTTCAACCGGGTTATCGAAGAGTATCACCGCTGGGACGATGTGGACCGCCCCGTCGAGAATCCCTATGAGCCGGGAACGATCGATCACCTGCTCTATCACAAGAACTGGATCGACACCGTGCAGTGGCATCTTGAGGATATCATCCGTGATCCGCAGATCGACCCTGTGGCCGCGCTGGCCATCAAACGGCGCATCGACAAGTCCAATCAGGAGCGTACGGACATGGTGGAGTACGTCGATTCGTACCTGCTCGACAAATACAGGGAGATAGAACCCCTGCCCGGCGCTCGGCTCAATACCGAGACCCCGGCGTGGGCCATCGACCGGCTGTCGATTCTGGCGCTCAAGATTTACCACATGGCCTGCGAGACGGAGCGTACCGATGTGGACGACGCCCACCGCGCGGCGTGCCGGAAGAAGCTCGACGTGCTGCTGGCGCAGCAGGCGGATCTTTCGAAAGCGATCGAAGAGCTGATCGAGGACATCGAGGCGGGCCGCAAGTACATGAAGACCTACAAACAGATGAAAATGTATAATGATCCGGCGTTGAACCCGGTTCTTTATGGTCAGAAAAAGTAAGAAGCTTCCGCGTCATCTGATCGTGTACCGGACCTCGGCGATGGGGGACGTGGCGATGCTCGCGCATGCGCTGCGGGCCTTGAAGCGGGCATATCCCGATCTGCAGGTCACGGTTGCCACGCGACCGCTGTTCCGGGCCTTTTTCACGGACCTCGACGTCGGTTTTCTGGACGTCGATGTCAAGGGCGCCCACCATTCGCTGTGCGGCATATGGCGGCTGGCCGCCCAAGCGCGGCGGCTGGGGGCGGATGCCGTGGCCGACGTGCACGGCGTGCTGCGTTCGGTGACGTTCCGCACGGCTTTGCGGCTGCACGGTATTCCCTTCGCGGCCATCGGGAAGGGCCGGGACGAGAAGGGTGAATTTATCCGGCGCGGCGGCCGGGGTGTCAAACCTGCGAAACATACAGTCGTCCGCTATTGCGACGTATTCCGGAAACTGGGATTCGTGTTCGACGATCCGAAGCCGGCCGTGCGGCGCGAGCATCCCAGTCCGATGGGTGAAAAGACGGGGACGTGGATCGGTTTCGCCCCTTTCTCGGCGCAGCAGGGCAAGACCTATCCCGAACCGCTGGCCCGCGAGACGGTGCGCCTGCTTGCCGGGCGTTATGACCGGGTTTTCATCCATAGCGGCGGGGGTGCCGAGGCGGAATTCGCGCAGGAGATGGAGCGCCTTCATCCTAATGTCACGGCGCTGTTCGGACGGGTTAAGATGGCGGGCGAGATCGACCTGATCGCCAATCTGGATTGCGTGGTGTCGATGGATTCGCTGGTCATGCATTTGGCTTCACTCGTGGCGACGCCCGTGGTGTCGGTATGGGGTGCGACGCATCCCGGTCTGGGATTCTTCGGGTACGGCTGCGATCCGCGCGGCATCGTGCAGGCCGATATGGAGTGCCGCCCGTGCTCGGTCTTCGGAAATAAACCGTGCCGTTACGGAGATTACCGTTGTCTGCATGCCGTGACGCCCGCCATGATCGTGGAGCGGGTTGAGGAGATCGTCGGCAAATGACAATAGGACTGAATATGAAAAGCCCCGGAAATTCCGGGGCTTTTTTCGTATCCGGGCGTGTGCCGCGGCGGAGCCGGCGGGCTTTGTCGCGTGGACACGTTTTTTATCGGCTGTTTGGACCGGCTGTTTTTCCGGCTTTTGAGACCGGCTGTTTGGACCGGTTCGGGTCTTTTTACCGGCTTTGTCCGGTTTGTGTTTCCGGCACTGCGTTTCCCGCCGGAGGGGCGGTGCCTTTCCGGCTTTATATTCCCGGTATTGTGTTTCCGGCCGATAATAATCGGCGCTTTCCCGGCTTTTTGTTCCCCGGCGCTGCGTTTCCCGCCGGAGGGGCGGTGGTTTCCCGGCGCTATTTGTTGCGGCGGATCACGATGCAGTTGGGAACGCCGCGCTCGCCTTCGTGGTCGAAACGTTTGTTGTCGTAGGGGTGGTTGAGGATGCCTTCCTGCGCTGTCCAGAGCGTCGAGGAACCGCCGCCGTCGAGGTTCAGCGCATCGACGAGCCCCAGCTGACGGGCGATGTAGGCTGTTTCGGCGATGGTTGCGCCGTCGGCTTCGCCCTTGAAGCGGCCGTCGATGACGGCCATGACGACCGTGCCGTCGGCCCGTTTGCCGATCAGCGTGCGGGGATGGCGGCGGGCGTAGAAGCTGTCTTCGGAGTCGTATTCGACGCTCCGGCCGTCGCGGACCAGCATCGGACCTGCGGCCAGCGCCGAGCGGTAACGGCGGGCGATGCGGGAGTATTGGGTCGTGTCGCAGCGGAGAATGTCCATTTTGCGGCCGCGTTTGTCGCGCAAAGCGATGACGCCGTTGGTGCGCATCGTCTCACCGGGAGTCGTCCGGCCCAGAATCTGCTTGTCGATCAGTACGAAGGTTACGGGGGCGAGCGTCTTCATGTTGAAGTAGCTGCCGTTCAGGGCGGCGTCGGCTCCGGCGGCTTTGCCCAGCTCGCTCGTGGGGGATGCTTTGCCGTCGAGCTGTATGATTTCCGTCGTGAAATTACGGGCGGGGTAGGCGACCACCGAGACGGTCTGCCGCGAATCGAACATGTCGATCTGGGCGCGGCGGCATTCGGCGCCCGCCGCGAGGGGCGTGATCTGCCAGCGGGCGCCGGCGAAAGCGACCGAGTCTTCGGGTGTCTGGGCCGCGGCCGCAAAAGAAAAGAGGAGCAGGAAGGCTCCCGCAAGTAATTTAGTCATGGCTTAGGTAGAATTGGCGGATACAAATTTAAGAATTTAAATCGGTTCGCCAAATTGCGGCCGTCGTCGGGATGCGTGAAAAATCCCCGGCCTTTTCGGGGCCGGGGATATGCTTTGGCTGCGTAAAGCGGCCTTGCTATTTGGTCGCTTTGGTGTAAACCGTCTTGTTGCCCTCGATGGTCAGCGTGTATACGCCGTCGGCGTCCTTGGCGATGATACCCGTCTCGGTGAAGTCGATGGTCTGGCCGTTGCCGACGCTTTGGCCTTTGAGCAGGATTTTGCCGGCTTCGCCCTGCAGCTCCCACGAGGTGTAGCGCAGCGTGGCCATGTTGATCGACTGGGCCTGACCTTCGATCAGGATGTCGATGCCCATTACGCCTTCGGGGTTGATGGGGTCGGGCATGGTCCATTTGCCGACGGCTTCGGCATAGGTCGGGTCGGTGGCGACTTTAGCGGCTGCGGCGCCGTCCTCCAGCTTGCCTTTGTAGTCCACGACGACCGGGGCGCCGAGCAGCAGGCCGTTGGCTTCGCTCTTGTCGGCGTCCATAGTCGAGAAGGTGAAGGTCCCTTCGGCGTTCTCGACGGTTACGGTGTTCATCGACGCATCGGTGATGAAGCCGGTAAAGGTTTTGGGCGTGTTGTCGCCGCAGGCTGTCATGCCGCACAAAGCGATGGCGGCGGCCATGATCTTGATGCTTTTCATTGCTTGTGAGATATTTATAGATTTAACGCTTTCTGATGTATTCGTCGATGGCCCGTGCCGCTGTGCGGCCTGCGCCCATGGCGAGGATGACGGTCGCGGCGCCGGTTACGGCGTCGCCGCCCGCGAAGACCCCTTCGCGCGACGTGGCGCCCTGCCCGTCGGCCGTGATGCAGCCGCGGCGGTCGGTCTCCAGTCCTGCGGTCGTGGCGGCCAGCAGGGGATTGGGCGAGGTGCCCAGCGCCATGATGACCACGTCGCAGGCGATGTCGAACTCCGAGCCGGGCTTCACTACGGGCGAGCGGCGGCCGCTCTGGTCGGGTTCGCCCAGCTCCATCTCCACGCACCGGATGCCGGTGACCCAGCCGCGCTCGTCGCCGAGGACCTCCGCGGGGTTGGTGAGCATGCGGAAGCAGATGCCCTCCTGCTTGGCGTGATGGACCTCCTCGACACGTGCCGGAAGCTCCTTTTCGCTGCGGCGGTAGACGATCGTCGCCTCGGCGCCCAGCCGTTTGGCCGTGCGCACGGCATCCATCGCCACGTTGCCGCCGCCGACCACGACCACACGCTTGCCGACGTAGATCGGGGTGTCGTACGTGTCGTCGTAGGCGCGCATCAGGTTGGCGCGCGTCAGGAATTCGTTGGCCGAAACCACGCCGTTGAGGTTCTCGCCCGGAATGCCCATGAAGCGGGGAAGTCCCGCGCCGGAGCCGATGAATACGGCGTCGTACCCCTCCTCGCCGAGCAGCGAATCGACGGTGACGGTGCGGCCCACGATGACATCGGTTTCGATCTCCACGCCGAGCCGCTCGACTTCGGCGATCTCGCGCGCCACGATGCGCTGTTTGGGCAGACGGAATTCGGGAATGCCGTAGACCAGTACGCCTCCCACCTTGTGCAGGGCTTCGAATATCTTGACTCCGTAACCCATTTTCGCAAGGTCGCTGGCGCAGGCCAGTCCCGCTGGGCCGCTGCCGATGACGGCGACCCTGCGGCCGTTGCGCGGTGCGGTGCGGGACGCCGCGGCGCCGTGTTCGAGTTTCCAGTCGCCTACGAAACGTTCGAGTTTGCCGATGGCGACCGGTTCGCTCTTGATGCCCAGAATGCAGGAGCCTTCGCACTGCGATTCCTGCGGGCAGACGCGGCCGCAGATCGAAGGCAGCGAACTGTCTTCGGCGATGATGTCGGCCGCTTGCTGCAGCTCGCCCCGGTGCAAGGCTCCGATAAAGTCCGGGATGCGGATATTGACCGGACAGGCCGCTACGCAGCGGGGATTCTTGCATTGCAGGCAGCGCGACGCTTCGAGCGCCGCCTCTTCGAGGTCGTAGCCGTAGCAGACCTCCTCGAAGTTGGTCGCACGTACTTTCGGGTCTTGTTCGCGCACGGGGACGCGCGGTATCTTGTTTGCCATTGTAGTCGTATGCTTTTGGGTGTGTAGGCGGAGCGGCGTGCCGGCTCCGCCGTGCGTTTATTTGTCCAGTCCTATTTTACATTGGTGTCCGGCTTGACGCTCGGCTTCGATGGCCGCGGCGCGCTGTTCCTGCGTGCGGTACATGCCCTGACGGCGTATCGCTTCGTCGAAATCGACTTCGTGGCCGTCGAATTCGGGGCCTTCGACGCATGTGAAGCGCGTCTTGCCTGCCACCGTCACGCGGCAGGCCCCGCACATGCCCGTTCCATCGACCATCAGTGCATTGAGCGAGACGGTCGTTTTCAGCGCGTATTTCTTCGTCGTGAGGGCCACGAACTTCATCATGATCATCGGACCGATGGCCACGCATTCGTCGTAATGCCTGCCCTGCTTTCCGATCAGTTCGTCGATCACCTGCGTAACAAGCCCTTTGAAGCCTTCGGAGCCGTCGTCGGTGGCGATATGGAGGTTTTCGGCCACGGCGCGCATCGCGTCGGTGTAAATGAGCATGTCGCGGGTCTTGGCGCCGATGATCACGTCGGCCTTGACGCCGTGTTCCTTGAGCCATTTGACCTGAGGATAGACCGGGGCGGTGCCCACGCCGCCTGCGACGAAGAGGTAATGCCGCTTGCGGAGTTCGTCGAGCGGCATTTCGACGAATTCGGAGGGGTGGCCGAGCGGGCCTGCGAAGTCGGCGAACGCTTCGCCCGCTTCGAGCGAACAGATTTTGCGCGTCGAAGCGCCGATGGCCTGCGTTACGATGGTGACGCTGCCCTCTTCGGCGTCGAAGTCGGAGATCGTGAGCGGAATGCGTTCGCCGTGTTCATCGGCGCGGACGATGATGAACTGTCCCGGCCGGGCCGAGCGTGCGACGCGCGGTGCGAGGACTTTCATCAGCCAGATGCCCTCTGCGAGGAGTCTTTTTTCAAGTATCGGGTACATTTATAAATGGGTTTCCGGCTTTTATCCGCCTGCGCGGTAAAGCCGCATTGTCGTATCTTTAGTCTTCGACGATCGCCGTCGCCCGCAGCCGCCGCATCGGGCGCGTGGGATCGTTGGTTATGATCGTCACGAAATCGGTCACTACGCCGTATTCCTGCCTGCCGGGGTCGAGCGTCGCCTTGGCCGTGAACGAACTGCCGGCAGGGATGCGCTGTCCCGGCGTGAGCGTCGTCGCGACCTTGCCGCCCGTCTCCACGGCGCGGACGATCAGCTCGCCGTCGCCCGTGTTGGTGAGCGTGAAGGTGCGCTGCTGTTGGGGCGCGTTGTGTTTTACCGGGCCAAATTTAATAATATTTTCGGTTATCTGCACTTTCGGCGTCCGTCGGGCGTCGGCCGGGGACTTGTCGATGCCGATGCCGTGGGCCACGATCAGCGTTCCGTTGCCGCGGCCGTCGGCCCGCACCTCCAGCGCGTCGCGCAGCGAACCGTAGCGGGGTGCGCCCTCCGGGTTGAGGTACATGAGGTTGATTTCGGCGGTCTGGCCGGGGGCGAGTTCGCGCGGATAGTCGGCGGCGAGCAGGCCGCTCGACTCCTTGGAATGCAGTTCCAGACGGACCGGGCGGTTCGACGTGTTGATGCAGCCGATGGCAGACTGGACCTGCTGTCCCTCGCGGATATAGGAGAAGGTGCAGAGCGTCGAAGCAAGCCGCAGACCGCCGCCCGCATCGACCGGATAGAGCTCTTCGGTGGTTTTGGTGCGCGGAGTGACGGAGCCGCGCACGGTGAGCGTTGCGATCTTGCGCCGCTCGGAGGAGTAGACGCCCAGCTCTTTGGTGAAGGCGCCGGGGCGGTTGGTCGGGTCGAACGTTACTTTGATTGTCGTTTTCTCGCTCGGACGGATCGGCCGTTTGGTGAATTCGGGCACCGTGCAGCCGCAGGTGGTCACCACGTCGAGGATTACGACGGGTTTGTCGGAGCGGTTCTCGCCCGTGAACGTGTGGCTTACGCGGCCGTCGGTTTCGGAAATCGTGCCGAAGTCCCATGAATCGGGGGTGAAAATCAACTGGGCGTGCGCCGGCGCCGTCAAGGCGCAAAGGGCCAAGATTATGAGTGAGATATGTCGTCGTATCGTCATGGTGCGTATGGATGTCGGTTTTGCAAAGGTACATTTTTTGTGAAAAAATCGTGCAATAATTTTGCGGGAATGAAATTTTGCTATATATTTGCACTCCGAAACGGTTAAACAACGAGTTTCGAATGCCTGAATAGCTCAGTTGGTTAGAGCACATGACTGTTAATCATGGGGTCCTAGGTTCAAGTCCTTGTTCAGGCGCAGATGCGCGAGGGTTGCGTAAGGTTCTTTCAAAAACGCCTGCAAAGAGGTGATGAAAAGAGAATGAAAAATTTTGCTGAAAAATTTGGAGTTCCTGAAAATTGAATTACCTTTGCAGTCCCAAGCCATTTTTAACGGGAGCTTAGCTCAGCTGGTTCAGAGCGTCTGCCTTACAAGCAGAGGGTCGGGGGTTCGAATCCCTCAGCTCCCACTAATCAAAAAGCGGTCAGAGATGCGTGTAGAACGTATTTTTAGCCGCTTTTCTCTTTTTTATCCCTGCGTTCTGTAAGAGGAGAAAAGTGTGCAAAAGTGTGCTATTTTGTGCAAATGGTTTTGCTACTGGTTTTGCTAAAAAATTTATGGCTACATTAAAACCATTTCTGGATCTTAGGGTTCAGCGCAAAAAAGACGAATTGTATCCGTTAAAAATTTCAGTTTCGGCGACACGCTCGATCGTATTCCAGATCCCTGTGAAAATCTACCTTGCTCCGGAGAACTGGAATTCCCAGACGTGCCGAATCGTCAAACACAAATCGAAAAGGCTATTTAACATGGCCCTTCAGGAGCAGTTGTTGTCTCTTGAGAAAAAACTGACCGTGCTGGAGGTTTCAGGCCAACTCGCCAATATGTCGACCCGCGAGGTGAAGCAATATCTTGTTGCATCGCAAACGGTGTCCTGCTCGGCGCGGGGTGACCTGATCGACTATTACGAGCAATATATCGACCGCATCGCAAACGCATCGACGCGGGGCACACACGAACATACGCTGAAGAAAATCTTGGCATACGATAAAGGAAAGTTGTCTTTCAGAGATGTCGATAAGGCTTGGCTGCTGGGCTTTGAGCGTTTCCTCTTCTCGCAGCACCTCGATGCCAAGGGGCGGGCTATACCTGGTGTGCGAAGACTGACTCCCAATGGTGTAAACCTTCATTTGCGAAACCTGCGAACCCTGTTTAATGATGCAGTGACCTATGGTGTGGCGGAAGCGAACTGGTATCCCTTCAAAAAATTCGAAATGCCATCGGAAGAGCCTGTGAAACTGGCGCTGCCGGTAAAGGATCTGCGAATTATCCGGGATTTTCCCGCTGAGGAATTCTGCCAGCGGTATTTGGATGTGTTTATGCTCTCTTTTTACCTGATTGGAATTAATATCGGCGATCTGCTTCTGTTACGTCCGACTGATATGGTGGGCGGTCGAATAGAGTTCAGTCGTCAGAAAACGAAGAAACGCTATTCGATCAAGGTTGAACCCGAAGCCCAAGAGATCATCAACCGCTGGAGGGGAAAGAAATATTTGCTTTGCTTCATGGACGAACGTGCTGATTACAGATCGTTCCTGAAGATGATGAACAAGCATCTGAAGGAGTTTGGCAGGGTTGAAGTTGATAAAGCACGTTGGGGGAAAAAAACGAAAACCGGCCTCTACCCTTTTCTGCGATCGTATTATGCGCGCGACACGTGGGCGACGTTGGCCTCGGTTCTCGATGTTCCGGAAGATACGATCGCTGCTGCTCTTGGTCACGGTAAAAAAAACGTGACAAAAAGCTATATCTCATTTAATATGAAGAAAGTAGATATTGCAAATCGCATGGTTCTCGATTTTGTGGCCAGTAATTTGTCTGAAGATGAAATTTTTGAGATCAAGGCAGCCCAAATGTATAGAAACCTGTCATTCAGTAAAAAATATGCCAGTTTGAACGAATCGTATATGGCCATGCCGATGCCTATGTATGGCGTTGGGAATATGTAACATTTTTGCAAAAAACTATTTTTGGGCGGAATAATAGGTAATATTTCTGCAAAAAAACAGGTAACATTCTTGCAAATTTCCGGGGACAATACGTAACATTTCTGCAAATTCTACTTTATATATATATATTTATCAAAGAATTTATCTTTGATAAATTCACTATTCAACATTGGTAAACATTTTATTCAACTTGTTATACAACAAAAACATTACTACGGTAAGTTACCGTAATACGCGCGCGCGAGGCCGAATAAGGTTTTTTTGCTCGATATATTGACAAAATGGCTGGGAAAAGATGTTGAATCGTGAAGGGAAGAAAATAGATTCGTGTTCCTCGAATAGGTAACATTTTTGCAAAAAAATCGGAGACTCGTTTCCGAAGTCTCCGACGCTTACTATATTTTGAAGAAAAAGCCCCAGATAAACGGTGCGTTTTTTCTTCCCTTCATTGCAAAAGTAGCTTTGTGTTTTCTATTCTGCAAATAATCCGCTGATTATTTTTTTAGAGGATAATATTGTAATACAGATAGTATTATAATATAATAATATCTGTTGTATTGCGCAGATAATCAGCTCTGTATTGTTTTTGAATATTATTCTAATATAAATATTACAATAATATTTGCACTCTCGTTCCCGTCGCGTACAACCTATGTGCCGGATATTATAATATTACGAGTATTACTATAATATCGGTATTATAATAATATTACGGTATATGCTACCTCTTCGGTATGATTCGTTCGATAATGATTATATTTGCGGTAAGGGAGACAGCAGTAGATTAACAGTGTTTGTGCTGGAGACAAGTAGGAACTGTGGTTCTTCCGTTTTGTAAAGGTGCTTTGGATAATATTCGAGGTGCCTTTTTTCGTACTCACCATCGAATATTATTATATTACAATAATATTCAAATGGATAATGAACTACACAAACTCCATTATTGGGCATATATAGTGAAGAACTAAAGCTGCTTTCTTCCCTTCACCCATCAACATCGCGGCCCGGCTGGTTAGAACCAGCCGGGCCGCTTGTTTTTCGCGCCGCGCCTTGGGGGCGCGGTTCTCACGGAGTTTGCGGATGCTGATATTATTATACGGGAATAATATTCGGGCGGAAGCGGAACCGGCCATAGCCGGCTGCCGGATCCCCGGCTATGTCGCCGCGCGGATCTGTGATCCCCATGCGCGGCCATGCGCCCCCTGAACTCGCGCCTCCGGGCGACGGTGCCGCCCGTCACGGCTCGCGTCCGCCGTCGCTCGACAAGCGAACTCGGCGGCCGGGGGAGAGCGGTATTCTCACTCACAACATTGATGCAAAGTTAGCCGACATCGCGTCGACAGCGGCAAGGATCGCCCGTCCTGTTCAGGCCGGCCGCCCGTGGGCCCAGTGCGGAAATATTGATCCGCTTCGCCCTCCGGCCGCGCCGTCGGTAAATATTTCCTTCTGTGTCCTTGCCTTCGGGCAGTCGCCGTGATCGGCTTGAGCCGCATCGCTGTTCCGAGTGTTTCGGCAGTATTAGAACTCCGGCGCAGGAGGATAAAGTCTGCAAAAAAGTTATGGATAACGAGCGTTTAATTCGGATTCTCACGAAGAAACTGCGGGGCAAGTACAATTTACCGCACTGGCCCTTGCGGTTGGATGTCGAAAACGCAGTCAACGAAGCGTTACAGCAAACGGACGAACTGGATAATCTCCTGATCCAGTTGCGTAACCGGGCCGTGAGATTCAGTTGCCGCAAACAGGACGGGACACTCCGGGAGGCTTTCGGGACACTGAAGCCCTGCTTGCTGGAAGAGTACCGGGCCGGAAGTAAATCCCGCAGCCGTTCGACAAACGACTGTGTGCATTATTTCGACCTTGAGCGGAATGCCTGGCGTTGCTTCTGCCCTGAGAATTTCATCACAATTCACGAGCTTCCGTAACTTGTTGCCCCGGAGTAGAAACTCCGGGGGGGGTCTGTTCCGTTCACCTGCAAGGGGAAAGTTTGTGATTCATCACAAAGAATTCCTTTGCCGGTTGGGCAGCCGGTCGCCCGGCAGACTTCGCCTGCCGTTCGCGGCGACCCGGCCGCAGCCCCCTGAACTCGCGCGGCCGGGCGACCATGCCGCCCGTCACGCTCGCGTCCGCCGTCGCTCGACAAGCGAACTCGGCGGCCGGGGGGAGCGGTACTCTCACTCACAACACGACGCAAAGGTAGCCGACATCGCGGCGACAGCGGCAAGGATCGCCCGTCCTGTTCAGGCCGGCCGCCCGTGGGCCCGGTGCGGAAATATTGATCCGCGCGTTGCGCCCTCCGGCCGAGCCGTCGGTAAATATTTCCTTGCGTGTCCTTGCCTTCGGGCAGTCGCCGTGATCGGCTGGGGCCGCATCGCTGTTCCGAGTGTTTCGGCAGTGTAGAACTCCGGCGCAGGAGGATAAAGTCTGCAAAAAGCTATGTCTACATCAGATTTAATTATGTCGATTCTCGCTGAAAAACCGTTGAATCTCATGAGTTGGAATGTGACCTGCGGTGCTGGTGGCACCCTTGCTGGTCGGAAGGCTTTTATACTCAAGGTCAGTGGGTTCAAACATCAGGGAGCCGTTGTGATTTTCCCCAATTCTTTGGATGGTTATTTCGACATTGAACTTATCGATGAGAGTGGTGAAGTTGTCGAATCGGTCGAATATATTTCTGCCTGCAAATTGTCAGAAATAATCGACCAGCTGGTTGAAGTGACGGAAAACTATTCCGATGACATCGTACGTTGGTTGCGTAAATGTACGCCTAACGAAAATCAGATTCAAAAAATTGGACGTATGGCAAAAGTGTGTCCGGAAGTGGCCGCCGAGATCAAGTTGAAGACATTATTTTCCAAAAGGTAATGTAGAGGGCCGGTTCGCCGGCTCTCTTTTTTTGCTCGTAATTTCATACCATGCCCCGCAGGCGGGGCATTGGTCGCTCCTAAAACGAACGACTTGCAACGCCCTGCAAGTCGTTCGTTTCTCCACGTCGCGGCAGAGCACCCCTCGCGTTGCGAGGGAGAGCGGTATTTTCTCTCTGGGTCTGACCGGGCTGTGGTTTCGCACTCCGGCTGAATTCAAGATTTCTGCGACCTGACGGGTCTCATCCCTTACACGTTGCCTTCAGACCATTCTGATACAAAGTACGAACACTGCATTTTGCCGGGCAATGAACCCGCGAAATATTTTCTTAGGAGTCCTTTCGGGAACTATGTTTATGATGAAAAAATTTACCCCGGCAGGCCGGGGCACGCTGAAGAAATTTTTTCAAAAATATTTCCCGGAACCCTTGCGCCGGTTTAGCGGTAGAGAGCGACCGCCTATGCCCATTCCAGAGGAACGGGCGGCCGCTCCATTTTTATTTCAAAATGTCAGTGTTCGATACGAGTATCAGAAAGGCTCTGAAGGCAACGTGTAAGGGGATGACCCCTCGTTCTTTGAAATCTTGAAAACATCCGTCGGCTGGGAAACCACAGCCCGGTAAACCTTCGAGAAAATGATATGTTTGATTGAAAGGATAAAGGGCGTGACGAGGATGTTAGCGAGATTTCAGCAATAAAGTTCTTTGACGTATTAACCAGCTCCGCTCGATGTGATCGGCGGATGGCGGGGAGCGAAGCCCCAGCGGAGCACACTATTTAACCTTTTAAAATTTTACAATTATGAAAACTTATTTAGCAACAGTCTGTCTTACGAAAACCTACACCGACAAGATGTGTAACCAAGTGTTATTACAAAAGGAGTTCCCCGACGAGAAAGCCGCCCATGCTTGGCTGAATAAAGCGCTTGAGCGCTACAATTATGTCGCAGGGATCAAAGGCTTGTGTTATGTGTCTTGGTTTTCGCTGGATGACGAGAACGGCACCCAGCTCCTATATTTCGATTATTTCGCTTCCGACGCACCACACGAGATACAGGCGCGCGTAACACTTACGAAAAAGTATCCGGCACAAAAACAAACGATTGTTTTAACTCATAAGTGCGCGTGCTACAACCACGCGATTTTGTGGATTGACTGGACGTATCTGAAATTTGAAAGTAGTGAAAATGCGACTTTTAGCAGTGGTGAAATGATTGATGCAAAGACCGAAATTGTCATTGACAAGTGAAACATTTTTCGTAAATTTGAGGTGCAGTGCCTCGCAGAACCTCACGATGTATAGGTTAATCGTTCAAATTTCTATGAAGAGAATCACGATTACCGGTAATCTCGGTAAGGATGCCGAATGCCGCGAGGGGCAGGGCGGTCACAAATTCGTATCGTTCAGCGTGGCGTATGCAGAACGGGATACGGATGCCAAAGACGAACAGGGCAACCCGATCAAGGAAGCCCAGTGGGCGGAGTGCGAAATTTATGTCAAGCCGGAGAACTCAGCCGAGGGAATCGTCAATCTGCTGAAGAAAGGCCGTTTTATCTACGTGGAAGCCTATGATAAGGTCGAAGCGTGGTTGGATAAAGAGAACAAGCCCCGTGCCCGTGTGATTTACCGGGTCACGAATTTTCAGGTCTGACCTTATGAACATCGACGGCCATTGCGCCGTCGATGTTTTCAAAGTCTATCTATTTCGGTGAAAAATTTGCTATATTTGCACCTATGAGAAAGGAATTGGGTAAATGGTTCATGGATATTGCCAAATATCTTCTAACGGCAGTTGTCGTTGGGGCCTTAATTAGTGATATAGAGAATTCGCGATGGCTTGTTTATGTCGGAGGGATCGGGGCGACATTGAGTTGCTTGTTTATTGGCTTGGGGTTACTTCGGCAGAAAGAAGCAAATAAAACACAGGAGGAATAAGTATGGCGGCATTTTGGATTTTTATTTTTATTATTGCTTTTGCAGTGGCAATATTAATTTGGAGTAAGACAGATAAGGGAAAGAAATGGCTCTTGTAATTTCTTCCCTTCACCTATCAACATCGCGTCCCGGCTGGTTCTAACCAGCCGGGACGCTTGTTTTTCGCGCCGCGCCTTGGGGGCGCGGTTGCTGGGAGCCTGATAGAATATTATTTCGGTTAGAAATTTGCATATGACACAATAAGTACGTATATTTGTACGTATTTAAGTACAAAATATAAAGTTGAGCAATGAGAACAGCAAACTATTCCGATTTAAGGCAGAATCTCAAAACCTATATAGATTCTGTTATCGAGGATTCGGATACGGTTATCATTAACCGCGGCGGGGGAGCCGGGGTCGTGTTGATGTCTTTGGATGAATATAACTCCATCAAGGAAACCGAGTATCTTATGAAATCCCCCGAGAATGTGAAGCGTATCAAAGCTGCCGAGCAGGAGATCCGCGACGGCAAAGGAAAGGTTATCGCTCCTGAAGATATATGGAAATAGTCTTTTCGGAACAAGCGCAGGCGGACATCGCTTTTTGGAAGAAAAGCGGCAACAAGGCGATTATGAATCGTATATCCGCATTACTGGCGGATATAGCGGAACATCCGTTCACCGGTATCGGTAAGCCAGAACCCCTGAAGTATGATCTGGCCGGGAAGTGGTCTCGGCGTATCAATACTGAACATCGCATCGTTTACTCGGTGCACGATGAAATGATCGAGGTCTATATCCTCTCGATGCGTTATCATTACAGTAAGTAATATTTTCTTCCCTTCACTCATCAACATCGCGGCCCGGCTGGTTAGAACCTGCCGGGCCGCTTGTTTTTCGCGCCGCGCCTTGGGGGCGCGGTTCTCACGGAGTTTGCGGATGCTGATATTATTTATTATTATACGGGGAATAATATTCGGGTGGAAGCGGAACCGGCCATAGCCGGCTGCCGGAAGATCCCCGGCTATATCGCCGTGCGGATCTTCGATCTTACTGCACGGCATCCGAACCCCCTGAACTCGCGCCTCCGGGCGACGATGCCGCCCGGCCCGCTCGCGTCCGCCGTCGCTCGACAAGCGAACTCGGCGGCCGGGGGAGAGCGGTCGCCTCACTCACAACACGACGCAAAGTTAGCCGAAGTCGCGGCGACAGCGGCAAGGATCGGCCTCGGCATGATGCCTTGGCCGCCCGCGTGCACGCTGCGGAAATATTGATCCGCGCGCAGCGCCCTCCGGCTGCGCCGTCGGTAAATATTTCCTTGCGTGTCCTTGCCTATGGTGCAGTCTCCGCGACCGGCTGGTAGCCGCATCGCTGTTCCGAGTGTTTCGGCAGTGTAAAGCTCCGGCGCAGGAGTATAAAGTCTGCATTAAAGTCATGGAAGAAATGGCACAGTACATCACGTCGATTTTGAAATCCGCTCCTCAGATCGTCATGTCTTGGGGATACCATCAGCCTTCCGTCTATAAAGAGGACGGCATGGAGGGGTTGCGTTTCCGGGTGCAAGGTTTCAAGCATACAGGATATGTCGCCGTGCTGTATAATCCGGGCTCCGACTATTTCGAGGTCGAGCTGCAGGACGACATGGGGCATGCCAAAACCCGTGTCGAAGATGTTTGCTTTACAGAACTTGTCGATAAAATCGACGAATTGGTCGAGCGCACCGACAACTATGATGCAGACATCGAGGTCTGGAAGAATACACCTGAATCCGATCCGGATAAACAGGCAGCCAAGGATCTCGGTAAACTGGTTTGCGAGCTTCAGGAGCTCGGTATTGGCGGGGACATTATTATCATCGACTGATCGAGGTGGGGAATTTTCCCCACTTTTTTTGTTCGTGTCTTATTCTTTGTGATGAATCACAAAGAGTCCCTACGCCGCTATGGCAGCCGGCCGCCCGGCAGCCTTCGCCTGCCGTCAGGGCGACCCGGCCGCAGCCCCCTGAACTCGCGTTGCCCGGCGAGGATGCCGCCGGGGCTCGCTCGCGTCCGCCGTCGCTCGGCAAGCTCGCTCGTCGTCCGGGGGAGAGCGGTCGCCTCACTCACAACACGACGCAAAGTTAGCCGAAGTCACGTCGACAGCGGCAAGGATCGGCCTCGGCATGATGCCTCGGCCGCCCGCGTGCACGCTGCGGAAATATTGATCCGCGCGCAGCGCCCTCCGGCTGCGCCGTCGGTAAATATTTCCTTGCGTGTCCTTGCCTATGGTGCAGTCTCCGCGACCGGCTGATCGCCGCATCGCTGTTCCGAGTGTTTCGGCAGTGTAAAACTCCGGCGCAGGAGGATAAAGTCTGCAACAAATCAATGGGACATTCCCAAGTTCTCGAAAAGGTCTCGGCGCACTTCGCCGAACTGCTGGTCTTGAAAATCGAATCCATGACTCAAACGTGGCAAAAGCCGTGGTTCTACGGCCAGGGTCTCCTTCCCTGCAACATCACGGGTAAGAGGTATGCCGGCACGAACCTTCTGACGCTGCTCATGCTTACGGAAGTCAAGGGTTACCGGACTCCGGTATTCCTGACCTTTCGTCAGGCCAAAGAACGCGGCCTGACGGTCAGGAAGGGCTCCAAACAGTTCCCGGTGGTATTCTGGAAACCTTTTTACCAGGCGAATAATCCGACCGACGGTCAGCGCCGGTATCTTACGGTCGAGGAATACAACGCCTTGCCCGAAAGCGCCCGCGCCGAGTATGTACTGCGCTTCAGTTTACGCTATTATCCGGTTCTGAACCTCGATCAGACGGATTTCGAGGAGCGCTTCCCGGAACAGTGGCAGAAGCTCCTGGAGCGTCAGTCGATGACGCCACGTCCGTCGGGGAGCGTGCACCCCGTACTTGAGCGGCTGCTTGCCGCGCAGTCGTGGGTCTGCCCGATCCTCCAGAAGTCGGGAGATGCAGCCTTCTACTCTCCCTGTGACGATAGGATCGTCCTGCCGCGCCAGGAGCAGTTTCACGACCTGGAAGCCTTCTACTCGACCATGCTGCACGAAATGGCCCACTCGACCGGCTCGGCGGGCCGTCTCGACCGCCATTTGGGCGAGCCGTCGACGGCGGCTTACGGCCGCGAGGAGTTGGTCGCAGAGTTCTCGGCGGCCCTGGTTGGCCTCGGCCTGGGCGTGTCGAGCGGCATTCGGGCCGAGAACGTAGCTTACCTGAAGGCTTGGCTGAGGGAGCTGCGCGAGAAACCGGTCTTTATCTTCTCGGTATTGAGCGACGTGCAGCAGGTCGTTCGCTTCTTCGAAGAAGAGCTGTGCATGAGGCTTTTCGACACGGCTCCGGCCGAGAATGGGGCATAGGGGCTTCGGCCCCTTTTGTCGCGGGCTTTCTTTCGGCGCCGGCGTTCGCCGGCGCCTTGATCGCTCCTAAAAAGCACGACTTGCAGGGCGTTGCAAGTCGCGCTTTTCTCCACGTCGCGGCAGTGCACCCCTCGCGTTGCGAGGGAGAGCGGTATTTTCTCTCTGGGTCTGACCGGGCTGCGTTTTTACCCGGCCTCTGTCAGAATTCAAGTTTTCTGCGACCTGAAGGGTCACCCCATACGCGTTGCCTTCAGGCCATTCTGATACAAAGTAGTGACCCTGCATTTTGCCGGGCAATGAACCCGGGAAATATTTTCTTAGAAGTCCCTTCGGGAACTATGTTTATGCTGAAAAAATTTACCCCGGCAGGCCGGGGCACTCTGAAGAAATTTTTTCAAAAATATTTCCCGGAACCCTTGCGCCGGTTCAGCGGTAGAGAGCGGCCGCCTATGCCCATTCCAGAGGAACGGGCGGCCGCTCCATGTTCATTACAAAATGTCAGCGTCCCATACGAGTATCAGAAAGGCTCTGAAGGCAACGTGTAAGGGGATGACCCTCGTTCTTTGAAATCTTGAAAACATCCGTCGGCAGGGAAATCACAGCCCGGCAAACCTTCGAGAAAATGATAGTTCGATAGAAAGGATAAAGGGCGTGACGAGGATGTTAGCGAGTTTTCGACAACAAGTTCTTTGACGTATTAACCAGCTCCGCTCGATGTGGTCGGCGGATGGCGGGGAGCGAAGCCCCAGCGGAGCGCAAATACAAACATTTTAAAATTTTAATGCTATGGAAATATCACTGGATGATTATTTAGGGCAACGAGGGCTGAGGTCTCCGATAAGTGGGTACATGGATGACAAATGGCGAAACATGCGCTTAACGGCTCGGGGGCAAAAAAGATTCGAGAAAGAGGCGGAGGCTGCAATTATTGAATACAGCAAGCTACGCAAAGCCGCCATAGACGAATATAACAATTTGGTGAAATCGGGCGAGATAATCCCGCCGCATGAAACGAAATTGGAAGCCCTCTTGAGTGTGGCCAGAGGACACCCGGATAACGAAGGAACACAAGCAGCCCGTAGGTTGCTGAAAAAAAGATATGGTATAATATCCTGGTAATATGCCGCATAATTCAAATTCTTAAAAAATTACAGCTATGAAAAACGATTCTAACAATGCAGCAAAACAAATGATTGCCCGGTATCCTGACCTGAAACCGTACCCGAAGAGTGCCGCGGAGAATCTGCGCCGCGAATTGCGGGCCGTATTTCCGCAAATTACATTCTCGGTTCGTTATAAATCTTTTTCCGGAGGTGATGAGATAACAGTATCATATGAAGACGGGCCAAAGGTTGAAGAGGTCGAGGCGATCGCTAATAAATACGCCTATGATTCGAGTCAATGCGATGCTATGACCGATTATTACGATTACCGTCCAACGGAATTCACCCGAATTTTTGGCGGTGCAAAGTTTGTGCTGATTCGCCGAGATATGAGCGATCGTGTACGTGCCGATCTGTATTGCAAAGCGGTAGAGATCGCTCCGGATCTGGCCGACGGTAGAAACGTACGGCGCGAAGAGCTTTTTAGTCCTGGCGAAATGTGTGCCAGTGTCGAATTATTTGAGGCTACTCGCGGGTTGTGCTGGGTTTCAGCCGATTCGATAGCCCGTAATTTATTCAACAAAATGAGTTTTGCGTAGGTAAGGCAGAGATTATTTTACGATTCGAAAACCGGAGCGGGCGACGTCCCGCTCCCTAAATCAAACGATTATGGCACAGGTAGCATTATTAACGAAAGGCATCGTTTACGACACGTCCAGACAGGTCGTGACATTGCACCAGGTGGTCGAACGCTTCATGCTTGGGGACTCTCTTTGTGAGAAGTGCATCGTCACCGAAATCATGTTCGACGAGCATGCCGGCTATACCTACACGCTGATCGGGCTCAAGTCGCTCCGGAACTTCCGCACGCATTTCATCTTCGATGAACACGAGTCGGCCAGCGGATTCTTCGCGGATCTCGCTTACCCGACCTTCTTGGCGGCCGAACAGGTCGAAGAGGTCATTGCCCGTGCGGCGGCCGCCGAGAAGCAGCGCCGCGAGGAAGCAGCTATCGCCCAGCGGCGTTTGCATCGCGGGGCTCTTGTCGTAGACTATTCAGCGAAGGCCCTGGCCATCTTTACCGACGAACCTTCCGATGTGTTGGTTCTGGAGCGTATCAAGGCCAAGCGCAACTCCAGTCTGACTTATCAGGGCCGCAAGGTCGCCGGCTGGATCTTCCCGAAATACCGTCAGGCCCAACTGGCGGCCGTCATGTCGTTGTAATTAAATTCTGCAAATTATGAAAGTAGGTACGAAAAGCCTCCTGTTCGGAGCACATAACATCTTTATCCATCCTTTTCTGGTCTTCATCGCTTGGTGGCGGTTGTACGGATTCCCGGCTGATCCCCGGCTCTGGGTTGCGTTTATCGTCCATGACTGGGGCTATCTGGGCAAGCCGAACATGGACGGCCCGGAAGGCGAAACGCATGTCGAGCTGGGGGCTCGGATCATGCGGATCTTCGGCCGACGCTGGGAAGAGTTCACGCGGCATCATTCCCGGTTCCACTCCCGACGGGACGATGCTCGGCCCTCGCGGTTGTGCTATGCCGACAAGCTCGCCCTGTGTTGCGAATGGGAGTGGTTCTACCTGTTTCGGACGCGGATCACGGGTGAGCTCAAGGAGTACATGGCGCTTTCGGCCAACGGCAAGTATAGCTGTAAGGAGTATATGAACCGCTCGATCGAGACGCCGCAGTCGTGGTATAGGGCGGTCAAGAGTTTCACCTTGCGCTACGTCGCACAAAACTACCGGTATGGACATCGTTAAGACCATCACGACGAAGATCCGGCGGCATAACTTCACGTTCCGCGAAGGCCGCCGGATCTACTACGGCCTGCAAATGGATACGACCCGTCTGGTCTGGTCTCGGAACCTCTGCGAAGGCTGGCAGATCGACATCGACGGGCGGCGGATCACCGTCGATTGCGTCCTTCGGGAAATCACGATCGGCAATGGCGAAATCATCAACTACTGACACCTTGCGGCGTACAGGTCAGCCGCTATTTTTTACTATGCGAACGATTGTTATAACACACGACGGATTTTGGTATACGATCGAAGATTGGAATTTTGCCCGATGGAAATTGTATGAGAGTACGCAAGGCCGTTATTATTGCGACATGCATGGAATTAAAGTCACCTTTGAAAGTGTGGAGCATTTTCTGGAACTCATGTATGGCCATAGCCGGGTCGGGGAGTTTGTCAACTATGAAATCAAAATCAAGGAGTCCGGACGGTAACGATTTTTGTTTTTCTTCCCTTCACTATTCAACACGGCAGCCCGGCCATCACGGCCGGGCTGCCGATTTCTCCTGTTTAAAAAAAGCTATCCCAATGAATTCAAACGATAAAATCCGACTTTTGTACATCGACCTTTTCTGCGGTGCGGGCGGCACCTCGACCGGGGTACACCTTGCGCGGCACGGCGGAGATCCTTGCGCCAAGGTGATCGCCTGCGTGAACCACGACGCCAACGCCATCGCGTCGCACGCTGCCAACCACCCCGATGCGCTGCACTACACGGAGGACATCCGTACGCTGGAGTTGGGGCCACTCGCGGCCCATGCGGCCCGGATGCGCCGCCAGTATCCGGATGCCTTCGTCGTCCTCTGGGCCTCGCTGGAGTGTACGAACTTCTCGCGGGCCAAAGGCGGCCTTCCGCGCGACGCTGATAGCCGCACGCTGGCCGAACACCTGTTCCGCTACATCGAGGCGCTGAACCCCGATTACATCCAGATCGAGAACGTGGAGGAGTTTATGTCGTGGGGTGATCTGGACGAGCGGGGCAAGCCCGTCAGCAGGGATGCCGGGCGACTGTACCGGAAATGGATCGACAACGTGCGGGGCTACGGGTACGACTTCGGCCACCGCATCCTGAACGCCGCCGACTTCGGGGCGTACACTTCCCGCCGGCGGTTCTTCGGGATCTTCGCCCGCCGCGGCCTTCCGATCGTCTTCCCGGAACCGACTCACACCAAGAACCCGGCACAGGGCGACCTGTTCGGTCAGCAGCTTCGCAAGTGGCGGCCAGTGCGGGAAGTCCTCGACCTTGAGGACGAGGGCGAGTCGATCTTCGACCGGAAGCGGCCGCTGGTCGAGGCATCGCTTGCCCGCATCCACGCGGGGCTGGTGAAGTTCCTCGCCGGCGGGCGCGAAGCGTTCCTCGTCAAATACAACTCGATGAACCAGTCCGGGAAGTATGTTGCACCCGGCATCGACGAACCGTGCCCGACCGTGGCGACGCAGAACCGTCTCGGCGTAGCCAAGGTGTACTACCTCTGCAAGCACTTCGGCGGATCTCCGGAGGGGAAATGCACTGCCGTCGATGCGCCCGCGGGCGCGATCACCTGCCGCGATCACCACGCCTTCGTCTCGGCCTACTACGGCAACGGGTTCAACTCGTCGATCGAGCGGCCGTCACCGACGGTTACGACGAAAGACCGTTTTCAACTGGTGCGTCCGTTCTTCGCCAACTACTATTCCGGCGGCGGCCAGACGTCAGGAACGGACGGCCCGGCTCCGGCCGTCATGACGAACCCGAAGCAGCGGCTCGTCACGCCGTGGATCATGAACACCAACTTCAGCAACGTCGGCAGTTCGCTCGATGCTCTGGCCCAGACCGTGACTGCCAACCGCAAATGGCAATACCTGATGAACCCGCAGTTCGCCTCGGCGGGAGCCGCTACCGATCGGCCGTGTTTCACGCTGATTGCCCGGATGGACAATCGGCCTCCGCGGCTGGTGACGGCCGTAGCGGACGGCAAGGAGCTGCCCTCGTTCATCAGGCTGGAGGACGAAACGTTGGTTTACGAGATTTACCCGGAAGATACGCCGATGCTGGTGCGGATAAAGGAATTCATGGCGCTGTACGGACTGGTGGACATCCGGATGCGGATGCTGCGCATCCCGGAGCTGATGCGGATCATGGGCTTCCCGGAGAACTACGTACTGATCGGCACGCAGGGCGAGCAGAAAAAATTTATCGGCAACGCCGTCGAAGTGAACATGGCGCGGGTTCTCTGCGAAGCTCTGGTGGCGAAACTTTACGAGTTGAACATCGTGCCGCAGCGGTTTGCGGCGTAAAATTTGTTTTCTTCCCTTCACATATCAACATCCCGGCCGGAGCCTCATGGCCCGGCCGGGATTTATTAAGAGGGGTGTTGTTTTTGTCGGTATATCTGAGCCGACAGGTGGCCGGGTTGGATCGTTATAGACTGCGCGGCCATCGCGTCGGGTCAGGTATGCCCGACGACTCGCTACGCTCGCATGCGCGATGGTCGCTTAGAGCGGTTTTGCTCGACATTATGCCCCGGCAGCTTGCGCATGCCGGGGCATTTTTGTGTTGTCCGCATGCGTCTCCTTTTGGAACCGGGCCAAAAGGAGCAAAAGCCCGCCCGCTTTCTTTGCCTACGGGAGCCAAAGAAAGCGGGGCAAAGAAATCTCCGGGTCGCCCTCGGCGCAGCACGGCCACAATGCGGCCGTGCTGCGCCGGGACGTGCCCCTACCTGCGCCGATCGGCGCAGAGAGCGGAAGCCTCCGGCTGCGGGCACGAACCCGATGACTTCGTGCCCTTCGAAGCGCGACCCGCTCGTCGCGCCTCTCCTTTCGAGCTCCGTGGAAGGGCTCAAAAGGTTCGGTTCACTCCTCGCTACCCCCTTCCGTCCCCCGCAGGGGAGACCTCCTTTTATCCTGCCAGCGCGATAAAAGGAGCAAAACCGCGTCCGCTTTCTTTGTCTTGAGGACACAAAGAAACCGGAACCCAAGAAAAGTCACTCACCCCGTTTCTTGGGCAGGTAGCGGCAATGCCCGCTACGTGCCCAAGTCCTCGGCGCAAAGCCGGCGCGGCCTTCCGGCCCAAGGCTTCGCCGCGTGTCTGCGGACGCAGCCGAGGCGTGTTTCGCAACCCGGATTCGGTGAATAGCTTCGGTTTTATCTTTCTTCCCTTCACTATTCAACACCCCGCCTCGGCGGGGCGGGCACCGGAAAACTCCGCTTTGCGGAGATTTTCGGTGCCGCGATTTGCGCCTTCGACAAGCTCGGCGCAAATTATAGGTATTTGTCTGTACGCCGCCATGCGCTCCGCCGGAGCCTCGCTTTGGCGGCTGACAAAGCCCCCCTTTCTCCCCCGAATGGGGGATTCCTTCTTTCGTGAAGAAAGAAGCAAAGGGCGGACAAAATCGACGGGGGCCGATTTTGTCCGCGGGCGGCTATTTGCCGCCCACCCGGCTACGCCGGAGATCGGTAAAAAAATGTTACCGGCATCTAAAATTCCGGGCGGTTATTCCCGCCCGATGCCCCGGCTCTGCCGGGGCGAATTTTACGGACAACGGGCTTCGGAAAATTCTGGAAATTTTCCATAGCCCGGTGCCCGCCCGATGCCTTACGGACATCCGGATTTCAACGGACGAAGGCGCGATTACGCAAGCGCAATCTGACCCGAAGAGGGGCATTACGCCTTGCCCCTCTTCGGGTCGCCTTTACGTCCGCCGAATTCCGGCTGATCCTGTAACATTTTTCTGTGAACAAGCGGGAATCACGCTGAAGCGTGATTCTGTTTTTATGATTTTATTGCTAATGTGTTGATATGTAGTTGTTTATGTGGGATGGCCGGATGCAATTTTTCCTCGATTTTGTTGCATATTACGTTACATGTTTGTTGTAATGTATTGATTTGTAGAAAAATAATTGTTGCAAGTAACGTAACTGAGCCTTTTCGTTTGTTGTCTGATGGAAGAATCATTTCGCTTTGTAAAAACATTGTAAATTATTAGAATACAATTAAATAAAATATATTTATGTTATGAGCGTAATATACAAAATACACAATAAAAACATAAAAATACTTTAAATAACTAAATAACAATTATATTTGCGGTGTGAAATAAAGTGTGTTTTTTCGCTTGTTTTGGGCGATTTAATCAAATATCTCATAAAAAATGGCAAAAAAGGTTACGGGGAAACAGAGCCTTTCTGCGGTACGATTAACACAAGAAGCTAAGGAAAAGTTATGTGTTATTGCCGAGCGAAAATGTACGACTTTGGGGATTGCTGCCTCACGAATTATTCTGCATTATGCGACGAATAATTTGGATTATGAGGTCTCGGCAGGTGACGCCCTGAAAGCTATTCTCCAAAACCAAGTCGGCCATCAGGTCACGCTTGTGAAAGTTGCGGGTTCGGTATCGCGGACAGAAGATTTTATCAAGTCCCTGCTGCGTCGTGATGATCGTCCAGTGCTTTCGGAATATGCTGAGCCCGGTGCTCCGGATCTCGATGATGATTCAGCCGTCCAAACAGAGGATAGCCGACTCTCGGAAGCGCTGTCGCTTTTGGAAAAATTCTTCACAACTGCGACCGACGCCTTTGATTTCCGGGGCAACCCGATTATGCAAATCCGTCTGTCGAAAGAGGATTATGTGCGTTACAAGAGCCAATACGAAAAATTATGTATATCACAGACTATGTAGATAACACCAAATACGGTCAGAGTTCTGTGATGGATTTTGCCGGGTATCTTGAGAAGGAAAGTCTTGTTCAGGAGCAGCTGGGGAACGCTACTTCCCGGCAGTTGTCTGCATATCTGGATAAACAAAACGATTCGGTTCGTGTCGAGGGTCGCGAATATTTTTTCAACGGGCGTGGCAGTACCTTCGATTGTGAAGATGTTACGAAGGCGATCGACGCCAATGTCAAAGGTCTGAAAAAGAAGGAGGCCCGTTATTATACCTTCTCGCTTTCTCCTTCCGGCGAGGAAATCGCGCATCTGCGCCGTACCATTGCCGACACGCGGCAAGCGCTCTCCGATGCCGGTGAAGTCGTCCCTGCGGATCTCGAAGATACTCTTATGCGCACCTATCTCAAGGAATATGCGGTGAAATGTATGGATGCCTATGCCCGCAATTTCGGACACCCTGAGGTTAAGGATAACAACGATCTGTTGTGGTTCGGCATGGTCGAGAAAGACCGCTACTGGAAAAAGAGCGATCCCGAAGTCCGCAAGAATATGCAAATTTATAAGGAGATCGAGAAACTGCGGCAGCGTATTACTGAGGATAACGAGAAGGAGATCACTCGTAAGATTGCAACGCTGGAGCGGAAACTTATCCGTGAAAACAAGGTTCGTCCGGGCGGGAGCCAGGAGATCCTTCATCCGATGATGGCCAAGACCGGCGATAACTGGCACGTGCATATCGCTGTCAGCCGGCGTGATATTACGAATTCCTTCAACCTGAGTCCCAATGCCAATGGCCGAGGCAGTAAGAAGCATGTCCTGAATGGTCGGAAAGTGAGGATAGGGTTTAACCGCGAAGCCTATAAAGTCGCGTGCGAGCGAATTTTCGATAAGACCTTTGTACATAGCCGGCTCATTACCGAAAGCTATGAGCAGTCCAAGCATCTGCGCAAACAGTCTTCCTATGCGTACGAACGGCAGCTTATGAAAGATCGCGCCGTCCGGCGGCAGGAGGCCCTGGAGTTCCGCCGGCTGAAAGTCGGCAGCTATGGGGAATACTATGAAAATTTGCTGCAATGCGAATCCCTCGATGCCCGGCAGTTGTACCAGATCAAGGGGCAGTTGGTACGGCAGATCAAAGCCCTGAGTCCGGATGCGAATGCCGATGAACTGATGGAGTGCGGCTTGCACGATCTCCAGCTGGAATTGGCCCGGCTGGACACCATGCAAGGCGTGGCAATGCCTGCCTGGGCGGAAGGCGTCGCTGCGAATGTCGGAGATAAAACGATTCAGTCCGCGGGATTCCAAGGATACAGTCCGATATATACGACCCATAAATTACTGAGGCGCGGTATCGTGATGCGTCGTGCCATCGACCGCCGGCGCGAAGTTTTCGATAAGTGGGTCGAGATATACTCCGACACATGGTGCCGTGAAAATTATCTTTTCGACAGTATCAAATTGCGTCGGGATACGGACTGCTTCCTTGTAAAAACGGAATTTTTGGAGGAGAGGCTCGGGCGGTCGGTAATCCTGGACAACGCCTGTCGTTACATGGCGGATCAGGAGCGGCGTTTAGTCGCGGATTTTATCCGGGAATATTGGGCTGAAAGGGAGCCGGAGCTCGTGAACCGTTAAGCCTTCGCGCTCTTCGGTAAAGACGCTGCCGGGATCCGGGATCTGCGCGGCTTCGAGGAGATGGCGCGTGAACGGTTGCTGCCGGAAGAAGCCCGGAAGAGGGTCTCGGAAGTTGCGCAACGCTGCGAGCGGCCGCAGGATTTCGCATCGCTGAAGAACCAGATCCTCGGACTGGAACCGGAGCGTGTAAAAACCCTGACCGCGAAACTGGATTCGTATGTCGCAGAGCGGGGACAGCCGGTGGTGCGCTTGCAGGAGATTCTCGCGGATAGGGGACTGACCGTCCATGCGAAAGAGGAAACCCTATTACGCTTGGCCCTGGAGGATAAAGAACTGGATAAGGCGATCCGCGATCTGCGCCGGGGTGTCGTAAACATATTGGAAGAGGAACACCCCGACATGAAATACGGCGCTCTGCGCAAAGAACTGGGGGAAATATTCGAAGGGCTGGAGAAAGTCCAGATCGAGCGTCAGGCAGAGTTGGCGAAGGCGATAGAGGGATTTCTCGCGTCGGAACTTCCCGATTATCATGTCGTGGTCGAAAAACAGAGCCAGTTGGAGCAGTTGTTACGCGAACTGACCCCCGATCAGGATAAATATGCCGAGCGGCTGCTCGACGCGAATAACGAGTTGATGCGGCAGTTGTCGCCTCATTCTGAAAGGCTGTTCGAGCGATATGGGATGCAGCAGTTCGGCCCGGACGTCCGATTGAAAAACGAGTACGAATTCGCAGCCTACGTGGATAAGGCGTTTTCTGCGGAGCAGGCGCAATACTATAAAAAGGTTTTGCAGGAGAAGATCTATCCCCTGATCGAAGAGAAGCGCCGGGAGCTGATCCAGGAGTATGTCTCGACGAAGATTCCCTCGAAGGAACTCGCAAAGGTACGTAATCAGCAAAACTATATCAACCGTTACATCAATAAGCGGTTTTCTCCTGCTGTGGCTAAGACCTACAAGGAAGAGGTGCAGCGCAGGGTTGCGGCAGCCTGTAAACGTTCCGTACTCCCGACCCCGGAATATAAGATTTTCGGACATGCTGCGCGTCACAAAGTTGCGGTACAAGCGATGGCGAAAGCCAATCTGGTGAAGGTCATACCCCTGACGCCGCAGCAGGTGTTGCTGAAAGGCGCTTTCAAACTTTTGAATGTACTCACGAAAGGATATTGAGTTGTAAACCGACGGAACACGGATTTAAATATTTGATACAGATGAATGGATATGAATTTACATGGCTTTCTGCCATGAAGCTGCTGGGCGGGATCTTGCTGGCGGTCGTATGGTATATGATGCGTAAGCAGGCGATGCTGGATAAGAAGTACCGGGAAGAAAACGAGAAGGCCGGACAAGCTCATGGTTCCGAGCCTGTGCCGAGGCTTGTGGAGCGTTCGAATATCATTATCGCTGTCGCTGCCATGTTGTTGATAATTATAGTATTGATCCTTGGAAATCAATCGACGTTATGAACCTGCTCGAATATTTGGCGATAGCGGCAGCCCTGCTTCCGGTACTTTATATCTGGTGCAAGCCGCTGGGTGTCTGTGCTATACTTTTGGCGTTCATGGTTCCCGGCTATATCTACGTCTGGGCCGGGCTGGAGATCGTGACTTACCTTTGGTCGTGGGCGCTGCCCCTTGCCGCAGGGCTTATTGTGTTGATACCGACGTATCGGTGGGTGTATATTCGCGTTTCCCGGTGCGTTAACGGGTGGTCGAAACTGACAATGGAGGTCGAGGACAGCCGGGGCCATGTGCACTAAATCAAGCGTATCGACGACCAGACCTACATCAACGGGGGATCGGGTAGCGGAAAAACGGAGAGCTGCAACATGGCGTTTGTGCGGCATGCCGTCAGGTTCAGGATGTCCATGCTGCTGCACGACCTGAAGAAATACGAGCTTACGCAGGCAGTCTATCCGCTCTTTGCGGAGGCCGGGATTCCCTACCATGTATTCGCGTTGTTCGACTATGAGCGCTGTGTGCGCATAAATCCGATCGACCCCATGTACATCGAAGACGAGCAGTCGCTTAAGTCGAGAATCGACTCTTTCCTGATAGCTGCGCAGGGCGGTGACGCGAGAGATTCGACATCGACGGGCGGCTTCTTCAAAAATACGGCAGCCTCGCTGCTTGAAAGCATAACGTGGTATCTGAAGCTCTACAAACCGGAGTGCTGCCACCTTCCTTTTCTGATGTCGATAATAAACGATCCGGATAACCTTCATTTGAAAGAAGGCAAAAAGGTGATCCCGTTCGGAAGGCTGAAGAAGATGTTGGGCCGCGATCCGCAGGTTTCCTCTATGGCGTCGGTGTTCTTCCAGGGGGCGGATAATCCTGAAACGACGAGTAATATCCTGCAAACAGTCATTCTGGCCCTCAATACGATCAATACGGATGCGGGGTTCTTCCTGCTGAGCGGCAATGACATCGACCTGCGGATCAACCGTCCGGGGAACTGCGAAGCGCTGGCTTTGGTCAATGAACCCAAGAATTCATCCTCGAACGCTCCGATCCTGGCCATGATCGCCGATGCGGGCCTGCTGATGATGGGCGATCAGGATAACGATTATGCGGTCGCGCTGCTGGATGAAGCCGCGGAGCTTCCCAGTCCCCGCGTCCAGAACTATATGGCGTATCTTCGGAGCCTTCATGTCTGTGTGGTGTACACGACTCAGGATTTGAGCCAGATTCAACGTCCCCAAGGAGGCAAGGAGTTCAACCAGCGTACAGTCCTGTCGAACCTTGCGCACCAATTCTTCGGCCGCACCCGCACGGAGCAGACCGCGAAATATTACGAGGGGCTGATGCTCCGGATCGTGAAAACCGAGAAATCCTACTCTTCGTCCTCGAACGGAACGACGGTTACGAGCCGCGGCGTCAAGCAGCCCCGCTATATAGCCAGCGATTTCTACCTCTTGAAAAAAGGGGAGTTCGTGTACTTCTACGGGGATGTCAAACGCTTCCGCTTCAAACACATCAGCGGGAAGAAAGAACTACCACCGAAAATCCGCAGTATGGATCGTGCGGCGCTGCACGAAATTGCCGTCAGAATACGCCGGGAGGCGAATGAATTTATGCAATCATTTAATTAACAATAAATTATATAAGGTGTTATGAAAAAACTGTTTTTTACGATCGTAGCGACTATTTATGCGACCTCGCTGTTCGCGCAGCAGGCATCGCAATGGAGCCTTTCCTCTGTAAAAAGCGATGTGAAGACCCTCATTCCCGTATTATTTGGTTTGGGGGCACTCGTAGCGCTGGTCTACTGGATGGTAAACAACCTGATGGATAACGGGGAAAATTATAAGAAGATCCTCTCGAACGCTCTTTATGCCGTGATCGTCATTGCGATAATTACGGGTCTGATCTATGCCGGTATGAATGTTCTGTTGCGATAATGGAGTCCTATATCAACCGACGCTTACGCGACCGCGTAATGGTCGCAGGCATGCCTGCGGAGCGATTCATGGCATGTGTGGGTATTGCCTGCATACCGATCCTCATAGTCATTTTCAATCCGCTTTTTGTCCTGTTCTGGATTCCGTGGGGAGTTGTCGTTTTTTGGATATTCCGCAATATAGACCGCCTGTCCCGGAACCTGACTTATGGGAAACAGTTCCCCTCTCACTTAAAAAACCGTTGATATGCTCGTAGCTGTATTCATACTGTTCATAGGGATCGTCGGGCTGGTGCTTTATCTTGTCGTGCAGTCGTATTCACGCGCAAGGAGCGAGCAGTACGATGCCTCGTCCCTGGTCGAGGAGTACGCGAACAACAGGATGATAACGCAGCAGGGGGACGTCGTATTCTGTTACCGTCTTCTGTTACCGCCGGCCTATTCCTATACTGCGGAGGCATACGACCAGATCGTAGAGATCTGGCGCGTGGCATTGAAGGATCTGCCGCGGGGTACGATCATCATGCGCAGCGACCGTTATGACCGGTCGTACTTCGATGCGTCGTGTATGCCGGAGATGTCCTATATCCAGCGCGAGGAAAAGGCATATGCCCGGTCGCGCCTGAAAACCAACGGAACGTCGTACCTGTTCATCGTCTATACGGGTTTCCGAGAGACGCGCAATCCCAAATCACAGAACCCTTTTGTCACCCTTTCGCATAAGGAATTCAAGGAAGAGGATGGCGCCTATTCTCATTTCCTGAATACGCTGGATTCGATGTATTTGCAGTTGCAGGGATCGGGACTGCTGGATATTCGGCCTTTGTCCGAGCCGGAGATCCGGGAATATATGCACTACTATTTCAACGGTTATCAAAGCGATTTCCTGACGGATGTTTACGCTACGAAACGCTATGTCCGTGCCGGCGATAACTATGTCGGAGCTGTGAGCATCGAGCATGAACGCCAGTTCCCCGAAGTGCTGCGCACGCCCTATCCGGGCCGTGGGGTGAAAGTTCCGATCGGCACGCTCGAAGATTTGGGTATCGGCTTGCCTTTTCCGCACATCTGCAACCAGATCATTACGATTACCGGGCATGATACGGAGTATGCCATGATCGAGGCGACGTTGAAAATGCTGCGAAAAAACCGTGGTTTTTCGGACGATGCCGAGGATCAGCGCAATAGAATGGAAACGACCCGCCATAATATCGGTGACAACATGGAGGCGATGCTTGTCCGGGGGCATACGAATATCATCTACTGGGGCGAAAGCGAACAACAGGTCAAGGAATACCGGACGATCGTCACGAATTTCCTCAAGCAGCAGCGGCATTTCGAGCCTGTGGTGCCGACGGGTGTGGAATTGCGAAATGTCGTCTACTGCTCCAATCCTGCGACCGTGGCGTGCATGGACAGCGATGCCTATTATATCGCGGATATAACACAGGCTATCGCGTTGTTCCAGAATGTCGGGGGATACGAGTCGGATGCCGAGGGTGTGTTCTTCAGCGATCCTGTGGATCATATGCCGCTTCGCTATGATCTTTACGATGCGAATAAGAAGTATGCGGATTCGAGGAATATCGCCGTGGTCGGTATGACGGGAGGCGGTAAAACCGTGACCTTGGAGAAGGTCGTGGATGCCTACCACCATGATAAGACAGCCGAATACATCAATATCATTGTGGATTGCGGCGGCTCTTACGACAAGGCCGCGCGTTTGTACGATCCGGAAGAAGTGTTCACTTTCAGATATAGCCCCAGTGAGGCATTGGGACTCGATCCGTTCGCTTTCGGCTCTTCGTCCGAAGAGGAGCGGGTCGACGATATTTGCGAGACATTGTGGCTTATCATCAAGCCTGATGCGGTGCCGTCGGCCGAGGAGAGGGTCTCGCTGCGCAAAATCGTTATGATGTATTTGCACTTGCCTTTAGAGTCGTCGTGGCGCGGGTTCTATGCGTGGTTGAGCAATAATTACGCTGAAATTCTGGATGGATGCCAGATCCGGCCGGAGTATTTCAATATAAACCAGTTCATACATAACGGCAGCGAGTGGTGCTGTGGGGGTGTCTATGAGAATGTGCTGGCCCAAAGCGACAATCCTACGGCACGGCTCAAGGGTAAGCGGCTGCTGATCTTCGAATTGGAGAATATCAAGGCCAAGCCCCAGTTGCTGAGTATCGTAGTCCACCTGATCGGTATTGCGATCCGCACCCTTGTCTGGGAACAGCCCGGCAAACGAGGATTCATTATTTACGAGGAGTTCGCGGAGCTGATGCAGATGGACATGATTTTTTCGGCCGTGTTATATCAGATGCAGGCGATTCGCAAGAAGGACGGCTCGGCATGTATCGTTCTGCAGAACCTCGACCAGCTGGCCTTGAATGCCGGGGATCGCTACAAGAAAGAAGGCGGAGCTGCGGGTGCGCTGATGAAAAATATCGCCACGACGATATTTCTCGCCGGGGCAGATCCGACAGGCTTCGAGAAGTATGCCAAGCGGTTCTCGGAGCATGACCGCAACTGTGTCCTTGCCCTTGAGAACAACTATACGGATGATCCCAGATACTCGTCGTTCTACATTTTCCGCCAGAAGAAATCTACGATAATGACGCTTTGCGTCAGCCCGAGGACGTATCTGGCGTTCCAGACCGAAGGTAAGATATGCAATGAGTTGGGCAAGTTGTATGAAGAAACGCAGTCGATGGCCGCGGCGATCGAACTCTATGAGAAAGAACATTAATAATTTAATATTTACAGACTATGAAACGGATATTATTAGCAGGATTATTTATACTGGGATGGGGTGTCGCACAGGCTCAGGTGGCCGTCGTGGCTCCGAGCTTGGAGTTGCAGGAGGCGATGAACCATGCCGAGCAACTGCAACAGATGGTGCAGACCTATCAAACGATGGTCAACGTCAAAGACGGTATCAACAAGGGCATCGACGCGGTTGAAAAGGTGAATAATAAACTGGCCACGATCCGGGACGTGCAGGAGATAGCGACCCGGTCGGCCGCGTGCGTGGGGCGTATCAAGCAGGTCTATGAAATGATCGGCAACCTTCGGCTCGATGTGCAGTACACCACGAGTTTGGTTGATTTGTGCAACCAGGTGACGCGCGAATGTATCGACGTGACGGCTTACGGGGCCCAGGTCTTTTCGGACAGGTTTCTGGTGATGAGCGATGCGGAGCGCCTTGCCGAGACCCGTAAAGTCCTCGACGATCTCGACCGGCTGAACTCGCAGGTCAGCTATATCGACGTCCAGGCTAAAGCGATCAAGTACAACAGCGAAATGTTAAACACCTATTTCTGAGCGATATGGGCTTCGATTTTCTCACAGACCTATCCAACATGCAGGTTGAGATCCCGCCTGAAGTAAGTCGTCTTGCGGGGTTCTTCGTGCTGTTGCAGGGCGGTATGATCTATCTCCAGAAGAAGAATAATCCCGCGAAGGATATTTGGGAAGATCTCTCCTGGGTATTCCTGGGCGGATTGTTCGTGTATTTGTTTCCGGAGCTGATACGATTCATGGAGACATTGGTCAATGCCCTAATGCCTATCGAGCTCCATGCCGATAGCGCCATCGCGGAATTTATGAAGGAGTCGAATCTCGGCGACGGGTCTGTTCCGCCGCCTGATTCCTCCACGTCATTCGGGAATATACTTATGAATGCGTTTCTCAAGAGCGGGACAGGTCAGAATGCAGCGGGTTATCTAATCGCCCAGGGAGTCCTGAAACCTTTTGCCGACCTGGTGAATTACCTGTGCTTCCCGACGTTTCTGACGATACGTGCCGTAGGGCTGAAGGTTATCTACTGGAGCGCCCCGTTGATTTTGGTGCTGGGGGCCATGTCGCCTTTCCGGTCGCTTTGGAAGCAGTGGTTTATGATCTATATCGCCCTGCTGGCCTGCAGCCCCATGTTGTATGTCGCGGATTCCTTCTGCGAGGAATGTTTCAGAATTTACGCTTCGGACGCAAGTTCGCCCATCCTCGGCTTCTTTATGATCGCCATGGCCCGATTCAAAGCCTACCAAAGCGTCATGGAATTGAGTTATAAATTATTCAGAATGTAGCTATGATCCCTGAAAAAATACAGTCGTTTCGAAAAATACTGGAGCGTAACAACCTGATTACCGTCCTGTGCCTGCTACTGGTGCTGGTGTCGTTTATACTCAACTATCTCGAACGTCGGGAAACGCTCGGCAAGCAGCTGGAGTTCTCCTACTACGTGGCTACGGACGGAGAAGTTATTCCGGCACGGTATGCCCAGCGCAGGGATAATATCGAGATCGAGATTCGCCATCACCTGGCCATGTTCGTCGATGATTGGTATGCCTTGACGCAGGATACATGGGAGGCGAAGGCCGAAGCCGCCGGGTGGCTCGGCGGCAACAGTATCCGGGATATGTATATCGCGCGCAGGGAAGCCGGTTTTTTCAATCGCTTTATCCAGGGTAACATCCGCTATGAGGCCAAGATCGCGGAACTTCGGATCACGCCGAACGAGGATGGTACCTTTGCGTTCGAAATGGCGGTGGATCTTCATGAAAAGGGCACCGGCTACGCCCGGCTCTGGCGAGTGTTCGCCGACGGAAGTATCCGGGTGATCGAGCGCAGCTGGCCCAACAACCCGCACGGCCTGTGGATCGAGCCGTTTTTGGAACGGAAAATAATTCAAGTCAAGGAAGATGAACAAGCAGTTAATTAAAATCAGCGTGATAGTCATTGGAGCCTTGGTTCTGCTGGTTCTGGCGCTTTATCTGATGAAGAAGGATCAGGATAGGCCCGGCAAGAGGAATTCCGTGGAGACGATCGGCGAAGCGATTGCGGATAAGACCTTCACGACAAAATCAGAAGCGTATATGGCCTACGCCAATGAAAAGGATGAATTCTACCGGCGTTCAGCCGCGAGCTTCGCACCTCCGCCCGCCGTAAGTAAGAAACCCGAGGCTGAAAAGGCTGCGGCCGCGGCTTCCGCAGCTCCGGCCGTAGAGAATAAGGCGCAGGAGATCCGGTTCGAGCAGGCGTACGAAGAGATCTCCCGGAATGTCCGGAGCATATACGAGGAAGCGCCTGACGATACACGGACGGTGGCACGGGAGCAGCCGGAAGTTGCGACGCAGCAGACACCCGCTGCGGACGTGCCGCCGGCTCCGGCCGAGACGCCCGAAGAACGACGTCGGCGGGCCATGCGCCAGAACTGGGGTATGGGCAGCCCTTCCGAGGCTGCCCGGAGCGATTCCGCACGGCCTGCGATGTTCCGGGCCGTGATACACGGAACGCAGATAGTACGCAGTGGCCAGACCGCTTTGTTCCGGACAAAGGAGCCGATCCGCTATGGTGCTGTCACGATCCCGGAGAATACGCTTCTGGCCGGATATACGCAGATCTCCGAGAACCGTCTGACGATAAATATAAATTCCGTACGCCTCGGCAACGGCGTTTTCGCATTGCCGTTGGAAGTGTATGGATCGGATGGGATCGCCGGCATTCCGCTGGACTATGACGAGGTGGGGAAAATAACCAACTCGGAATCGTCCTCGTCGATGTTGCAGGAGGCGAGCACGGCGATGTCAGCCTATGGAGGTACGATCGGCCGTGTCGTCGGGTCTGTCGTGTCCGGTGTGGGCAATCAGGTGCGCTCTGCAAAAAGCACCGAGGTGAAGCTGATAGATAATCAGACCGTAATACTTAAAATCGTAGAAAAATGAAGAGATTATTATTCTTGATGCTGGCCGGGTGTCTGGCAACTACATCGTACGGCCAGAATACGATCGAGTGGCGTAAAGACAAGGTGACGCAAATGATCTTTCCTGCGGATATTGTCAAATTCAGGACTGGTTACATCGCCGGGCCCTCGGATAATTTCGACGCTTTGACACAGAGTGACGGCAAGGTGCTCTACATCCAGCCGGTTATGCCGCTGGATGAAACGAACCTCAATGTCGTGACCAGCGATGGTTACTACTATGCCTTTAATCTGGTGTATAACGATGCCGCGAAATGCGTGAACTACATTATTCGGCCGGCAATGGCATTTTATCAGGACGAAGCCGGGAGGCAGGATGCCCCGGCTGTGGCGGAACCGGGCGTGCCGGACGTCGATGCGGTCGCGGCAGCCGAAGCAGTGCTGCCTGATTCCGCATCCCTGTTTTCAAAGGTGAGCGAACAAGGGGCATACCTTGTGACCAACAATGTTGCGAAACTGCAAAAACTGATTTTCGTGCTCAAGGGCGTGTATGTCGATAGGACGCATATATTTTTCAAATTCAGCATTCAGAACAATAGCAACGTGCCTTTTGATGTAGACTATATCGCCTTTTCGGTTACGGCGAGGAAGACCCGGAAAACATCTTCTCAGGAGCGGTTGCAGATCCTGCCTGTCGGGGCCGATGTCGATGTCCATACGATAGGGGCGAAGAGTATAACCGAGGTGATCTATTGCTTTGAGAAGTTTACCATAGGTAAGGATAAGGTGCTGCTGGCTGAAGTGCTCGAACAGGGCGGGGATCGAAATATCGGGCTGCGAATCCCAGAAACGTTCATTATCGAAGCCCGCAAGCTATGAGGTTTTTTCGGATGGGGTTGTCGGGGTATCTCTCTTCGGGGGCGGAGCTCGGCAATATGACGGGGAAAGCGATTTTATCGCTACTCGGAACGCTGATCGAAGAGGTCGGCATTTTCGCTCGCGGCAAGTATAATAACTTTAAAAATAGAAGAAATGATAAAAAAGGCATTGGTGGTGGCTGTCATGTTGCTTGCGGCCATGAGCGCTCGGGCGCAGATCGGGTATAAGGGGCAGGTGGCTCTTGGAGTCAGCGGTGGAATAAGCAATGTCGGAGGGTTCGTCAGCACCGTGCGGATCGACAGCTATCTTTCAGAACGTTCGATCTTGGGGGCCGGGATTATCCTTGACCGAACCCGTTATGACGCGACGCAGGGCGACTCGTTCCATACGTCGCAGTGGCTTGGGGTATTGCACTACCGGTATGCGATCCCGCTGGGACGGTTTATCGTGTCGCCGACAGGCGGCGTACTTCTGGGCGGGGAGCAGTGCGATCAGCGATCCCGCCAAGGGAACATTCTGCCTTACGGTAACCAGTTTGTTTACGGCCTCATGTTGCAGTGTGACGTCGAGTATGTCCTCGGCCGGCATTGGGCTATTGCTCTGGAGCCCCGTATGACCTACCTGATAAAGACTCAGTTCGATAATGTTAAGATGATGGCCAATATCGGGCTGAAGTACTATTTTTAATCATCGTCCATAAAGTCTATACGATGGTATAAATGGGTTTTGAGTGAAAAATATTGGAAACGAAATTGTTTCTTGACGAAATGCTTACTATCTTTGTGCCAAAGATATATCTTATGACACTGAAAGAAGCATTCTCTTTATTGATAACGCAGCCTCTTTGGTACAAAAACAGCGAATATATCAGACAGCAGGCTGTGCGGGACAAACGCCTGTTCTTAGCCGGCAGGTCTATTCCTGAAGAGCGTATGAGGCACTATTTGAAAACAGCCGGCTGGGAGCAGACCCAAGAAGAACAATGGGAAAAAGATGGAAAATAAGGATTGGGCATACCAAATTATCGACAACGATGCTATCAAAATGAATAACGGGGATAACATGGTCGATGTGTCTACGGCTTATCTGGCTATTGACCGTGCCCGGTCTGATGAACGGCATCAGTTATTGGCTGGCTGGGAGCCTACAACGAAGTCAGTTCCGACGACCGGCCTTGTTGATGTCCTTTTTTCAGACGGGACGATCCGGAAGATCGTGGGCGACCATGTATGTAACTGGGTTTATCCTTATATCGAAACCGGATATGCTGTTGCATGGAGGCTGCGGAAAGTCGATACCGAACAAGTAGATGAATAACAGACAATTTCTTCCCTTCACGACTCAACAAATTGGATGAAATATGCCGGAGACTGAAGATAAATTGAGATTGAGCCTGATGGCCTATCCGTTTCCCGAGATCAAACGTGTCGAAGAGGTATTCTCCACGCTGAAGGCAGATGCGGCATTGCTTGAGGAGGCGAAGCGCCGCGGGTTCTACATGGGGCATACGAAAGCCAACCAGATGTTCGGCTGGTTGTTTGGCGGTGGTCGCATAATGATAAAGCCGGAAGCCGATACGGAATTTGTCCGGCGGGCGATCCCGTATCTGAAGGCATTACTGAACAGCTATGCCTTGAAACATGAAGAGAAGGAGGCGATATGTGCAATGCTTCTGGACGAGATTGCTGATGACGTACTGCCAGAACCTAAAAAATAACTGAAAATTTATGCCGAAGGGAGAATATACACGTACAGAGGCCGGGCGACGAGCTTATTTCGTTGTTACAGGAGTAGAGTTGCCGGACACGCTAACTCATGATGAGATCAAAGCACATTCGCATGTGCTGCCACAAGATCTGTGGAGGCGCTACCATGAGTCCTATCTCAATTTTATGAGTATTGGGCGGCATGAATATTTAACAAAATATCACAAAAAACATGGCTGTTGATACCAAAATACAAGATGAGTCGGAATATAATGAAATTGTAGAGACTACTAAAAAAGCACATGCGATAATTGAGAAATGGGCCGCAGAAAACGGCGTTAACTTATCTCCGAAATTTATCGAGAAAAAGCGAAATCAGCATTATGTCCCTCGTTGCTATTTGGAATTATGGCATAATTCGGAAAAAACGCTTTATCAGTCTATAAAAGGTGGCGAGCCAATCCCAGTTAGAGGCGACTTGAAAAAAGTTGCCCAAAGCAAAGATTTTTATAGGGTTCAACCGATCACAGAGAAAGACAGAGATTTCTTGCTGTGGCTCGTGAAAACTGTAAAAAGTCCTGATATATCTAATTTTTTAATAGATTTTATAAAGATATATGAACTTACTGGAGGTCTGATGCAAATAGTATCAGACTATACATGGCCGCAAACATCTGGAGATGCCGAGACCCCGTATAAAATAGTAGATACGCTTGCGAACAATTTAATAGAAGAATTGTATGCAGAGATAGAAGCTACTGCTGCGGATATTTTACGAAAAATAGGTTCTGGGGAAATTGATTGGTGGGAGGCAGAACGATCAAAAGTCAATTTTTTGTTGTTTTTTGGAACTCAATATTTTCGAACTCCGGGTATATTGAAAAAAGCCAACCAACTAACCTCTCCTAAAAACGTCGGCTTGTCTGAAAATGTGATTTATCCTTTGATGATGATTATGTCGATGCAGATAGTCGATGATATGGTAACCAAGCCAGACGATTACCACATTACATTATTGATAAATGATTCTGATGTTCCATTCATAACAGGAATACAACCCATAGTAGATGCCAGACCAAATAAACAAGGGGCTTACAATTTATATTATCCTATTACAGCAAAATACGCTATACTCTTAAAAAAGGAAGAAAGGCGGAGAAAAGGCATTATCAAGGTTACTATTGATAGTAATAAAGCCCACGAGTATAATAATATGATAAAAAATTCAAGTGATATTCTGATAGCTTCAGATGCAAAAATATTGGTAAAATATACCAATCAGGGAAATTGGTGAAATATTAATGAAAATGGATATTCAGATCATACAGAATAAAATTTACGAGATTCGCGGCCAGAGGGTAATGCTGGATTTCGACTTAGCGGAACTTTACCAAGTTCCGACAAAAGTATTGAAACAAGCTGTACGCCGCAACAGCGAAAGATTCCCTTCGGATTTTATGTTTGAAATTACAGAATCCGAGTATAACGTATTAAAAATCAGTTTGAGGTCACAATCTGTGACCTCAAACAAGGGTGGTATTCGGTATATGCCTTTTGCGTTTACAGAGCAAGGTGTATCCATGTTATCGGCCGTATTAAGGAGTTCAGTTGCAATCCAAACGAGCATTACCATTATGCGAGCTTTTGTAGCAATGCGCAACTATATTTTGCAATCTACCCAAGTTTCGGCCGAGTTGCTGGAGTTGCGTAGCCGGTTGCAGCTGGTGGAGCATGACTGCCGGGAGAATCTGGAGGCTGTGAATGATCTGAGTGAGGACATGCGAAAAGACATCGATGCGATTTATGAGGCCATTGGGGCCTTGTCTGTGAAACTACCGGAAGCCAAGAAGTCGCGTCAGCCGATTGGCTTTGTAACCGGCAATAAAGAAGATTAATTGTTGTTAACCAAATAAAAACTTGCGTAAAAACTCATTTCCACTATTATGAAAAAGATGCTGAAACTGATGCTTACGGCCTCTGTAAGTGCAGCCGTGATGCTTGCATCATGTACCGAGGGAGATCTTCCGGCTTCCCCCACACCGCCTGCAACGGAAGACACTCCTGTTCAGGTAGAGCTGAAACTTAAATCTGAACAAATGGATACCCGTGCCATCGATGAAGATGCGATTAATGACATTAATATCTATTTTTTCGGCAATAATATCAATTACCACTTTTACTATCCGGAATACGCCCCGTCGTTCGTATTCGAAATCCTCCCCGGAACCTATACCCTTTGCGTTGTGACGAATGTTCACAAGGATATGGGAGGAATGACAGAATCAGAACTTATACGATATAAATATTCTGTTGACGGCATGGTCGATGATATTCCCATGACGGCAAGTATGAATGTCAGTATTCTTGGGGCCATGACGCTTCCAACGCTGGAGGTGACTCGGGCCGCGGCAAAGATCGCCTACACGATCTCCGTCGATGCCGCAGTGTCGGAAAATATTAAGTTGCGTTCAGTTCAATTCTGTAATGTGCCGCGTTCAACAGTGTTGTTCGGAGCGAATCCCTCTTCGACTGATAAGGGGGAATACTACGACGCCGATGTAGTCAATATCGACAATGATAAGACATATTCCGAGGTGTTTTATATGCTTGAGAATTGTCAGGGTGAGGTGGAGAGTATAACAGATCCCAGAGACAAATCGCCAGAGAATGCTCCCGTGTGTGCGACGTATATGCGTATTGTGGCTGAAGGTGCGGATAAGGTATTGGAGTATACTGTCTATCTCGGTGAAAACAGTACTTCGAACTTCGATGTGCGGAGAAATACGAAGCATACGATGAACCTTGTTATCAAAGGGGAAAATGAAATTGACAATCGGGTCAGGGTGTATGACGGATTGTATTATGGGACAGCAAATTGTATCGTATATATTGATACTCCGGTGACATTTGACGTCACCCCTTATAGAACATCTAAAGAATTAAATTATGCCTATACAGGGATTTATGCCGGGGACGAGTATAAAGGCATATCGGCAAAGCTTCTTTATTCTGATGCAAAATCTGACCCTGTATTGACACTCGATAATAATAAATTGACCGTAAGGGTTGATGAATGGTATCCTAACACCGGGGGAAATATTGGGGTGGCCATTGTGGATGTTAGTGGTGAAATTCTTTGGAGTTGGCATATCTGGCATCCTCAAAGTACTATCAAGGATGAAGAATATACAAATGCTTCAGGTGAAAAATTCCAGATTATGCACTGCAATTTAGGTGCTAGAAGTGATAACGCGGCATCTGTGGGATATGGTGGCGCGATATACCAATGGGGCCGTAAAGACCCCTTGTGGCCAAACAACGACTACAGGTATGGTGATGGGAAAACTGGCCTTTTCTTCAGTACATTCAGGGGAATGCAGAAAGATGCCGTCACTTTCGAAGATGCGATAAAAAATCCCACACAATTTATTGAAGCGGACGATTGGTTTGGTAATGATGATGCTCTATGGGGAGATCCCAACGGTAGAGAGTTGACAACTTATGGTTGGTCTGGCGAAAAGAGCGTATATGATCCTTGTCCCGAAGGTTATCGGGTTCCGAATAATAAAACTTGGACTGGTTTTATTAAGCCTAATTCATTGCACGATTTGTTGGTAATTGGCAGTTGGATATATGGTTGGCATTGTCCGAAATACGAAGGTGATACTGTTGGGGCTTGGTATACTCAAGGTGCTCGTGCTATCTGGTGGTCTGGTGAGATAAGAAGATATGCAACAAATAGTCCTCTTTGGGTAAGCCATCCCGGAGCTACTCAAGGAATGGGGGAACGATGGGAATTGACAGATCGAACCGAAACTATATGGAATATTGATACAAAGAGGAGTTGGGCATGTCAGGTTCGCTGTGCAAAAGTCCAATAGGAATATTTACAAGTATTTAAATAAAACGGTAGTCCCCGGAAGCGTACTGTTTCCGGGGACTACCGTTTTATTTTGTTGAGCTGGTTCTGCGTTTTGTCGATGATTTATTCTTTCAGGAAGGCGGTATGACACATGTCCTGAATGATGATGCCTTCGTCAAATACTTCGTAGGCGAAAACCCAATCTTTCTCGAATACTGCACACCGATATCCGAGCCGGTGCCATTTTTTGAAGCGGCACAAGGGATAATTGGCTGCTCCGGCTAAAGACACGAGAAAAGCGTCGATCCTTGCAGTCCGGCTATGTGCTGCCTTGCGCGACAATTTTAACTCGTCGGTGAGAAATGCTCTTAGCTCAGAAACTTTATCCAAAACCGTTTCCGAAATTGCAACCTTACGCATTCTTGTCGAAGTATTCGTCAATTTGGCTGTGTAATTTTTGCGTGAAAACACTTACCGGAACGGCATTACAAGCCGCAGCCTCTTCGGCGAATCCCTTTTTCTTTGCATCTATGACCGTTACATACGGCAATGTGCGAATGTAAGCCAGCAGTTTTTTTGCTTCAGGACTACTATCCTCGATCATAATGTGCGCCATAGTTGTTGTAGATTAAATTGTCTTTTGCAAATATAACGAAATTCTTGCCGCGAACGTATTCTCGTGTAAAAATAGTTTTAGGTAAGCCTTCAACTTATTTCTTGTGTGGAGCCGCAAAAAACAGCCCGCTACCTTTAAAATGTTATATAAATAACATTTGTGCAATGTCTAAATATTGCTTGTATTCTGTTAGCAGGAGCGAGGTTAAGACGATATTTGCAAAATGTTCCATAGTGTTGCTGTTATAAATTAATCGGCGGCGAGCCTTTCACCCGCATTGCGCATCCGTTCCGCACAATCCCATAGTCACGTCCCTGTCATGGACTGAATGCGCCGTTCTGTTTTTTTTGAACTACGCCGATCTGTGGTTATCTGGTCATTGTTATGTCTGAAGGCAGGTAGTATTTCGTCGTTTGCGACTCTATGTATCTGTCGTTATAGTGGAATTTGAAACCCGGATTGTCGCCGGGGCGTATCGAGACGGAGAATTTTTCGTCGCAGCGCCAGAGGTAGGTCGAGTTCCTCGCTCCTTTGGTGATCGTCGGCATTGCTGTCGATCGCTGTCCGACGGGCGGGATCTTCGACCTATCGAGTCGGTATTCCTCATAATAGAACTTTATTGGCTCGGAAGCCTTGTAGTCGGCCGAATACTGCGTGCGGTAATCGTAGGCTACCTTCGGTACGGGACGTCCGCCTTCCATGACGAGATACTGAAATTCTATCCGGGCGATTCCCTGCCGGGTTATGTTCACTGTCCGGGGCTTGAGTCTGACCTCGATGTCGGTGATACAGTCGCGCGCGAGTGTGAGCGCATAGGTCGCCTCGCCGGACAAAAGCTGCCCGGAGGTGTCGTACCATCCTGCGACCTCGAAGTTGAAGAGATCTTCGTTTACGAGTGCGAGCGTTACGGTTTCGTCCTCGACGTTGTGTTCCCCGGCCCCGTCGATGGTGAAACACCCTTCGACGCTGCTTGTCACGACGATATTCTTCAATCAGCAAAATATGTATAAGTCAGTCAGATTTGAGCATATAAAACCTCAAATCCGACCGGCTTATATTGAAAAGTAGTATTGTAATTCTTACTTGAGTTTGTGTTTATGACTCCATTTCATGCTTTTAATGAGTATGAAGTATTACAATAGAGTGCGTTGTTGTTCAAAATGTCATATTTAATTAGTATCTGATATGAATTAAAATTCCTAGGTCAATTTTATGATGATGCGTAATAAAATCGGACACTCTGATTTGGAGAATTCAAGATGTTTTAGAATTAAAATGCGTAAAATGCAAATATTTTTATGTTCAATATGTCTCTAATATATTCTCGAATGTCGTTTTTTTATATATATTCGCTCTTAGGAAATTACCATAATAAGTGGATAAAATATATTATTAACTAAATTTAAGCTTTATGAAACAGACCTTACTTTTTTTGTGTTGTGGGCTTCTGTTTAGCTGCCAGAAAGATTTTGTTAGTTTGCCGTCTGAGTTACCCCCGACTTCATCTCAAATTATTACTGATGGAATGACTGTACTGGGGCAGCAACTTGAAAATCCCTATTCAGTGGGGAATATGCGTAAAGCTCTGGCAAACCTCTCACCGAAAACCAGAGCCGGAATTACAGACATGGATATTCAGCCTACGCATTATTACGTGAAGTTTCATCCCCGCTCATCCGAGGAATTGGATTTAATCCTGCAGGATTCTACGATTATCTGGTATGATATTCCACTGGATTATGAAATCGAGGAATATGGCAGCTATTACCATGATCCTACAATTCCGGATAGCTTGCCCACTTATCAATACGCCTCCATCGAAGTCGCAAAATGGCCTGCGGTGAGTACCATAGGCGTTGATTATGAAATTCTTTCCGACTTGTTTATTCCCGATGAAGACAAGGATGAAGACGATGACGGGATTATGACCCGTTCCGGTACAAAATGGAATGAAGCATTGGCTGATGCGCTGGTCGAAGAATCTTTGCGTTTGACAGGAAACGATAACGAAGACTATGAATCCGGGCCGCAAACACGAGGCCGCAGTAAATGGAGGCCGGCGGGCAGAATTAGCTATTATGATGAAGTACTTGGGAAAACGATAGGTGTTGAAGGAGTAAAAGTCAAAGCCCGTAGATGGTTTACAACCCATACAGGCTTTGTCAATGCAGACGGATATTATAGTTGTAATGGACGTTTTAAGCGGCCTGCAAATTACTCTTTCGGACTTGATCGGTATGAATTTCAAGTAAATGGCGACGGAGTTCGTGTTTTCTATGATGGGCCTAAAAGGAAGGGAAATTGGGATTATCATTTTGCACGCTCAAAATCACAATCAGAATTTTTTGGAGCAACAGTTTTTCGTGCAGCCTACCATTATTATTACAAAGATATTGGCGGTTTACGCAGACCGCCTCAAAATAGTTTCTGGCGAACTAAAATGAGATTAAAAGCCATCAATCAACAAAATAACAGCAGCAATGGTAATTTTAAGTCCGCCAGACGATTTTTAGGTTTGGGTAGTGCAATCAAATTATATAATCCACAAAACACAACGGATGCTATTTATGCAACTACAATACATGAGTTAGCACATGCTGCTCACTGGAGAATGATTGTTAAGGAGCCTGGCACGAATCGTTATCGGGATTATCATGATGCTGAAGATAAGATGGTCGAGAGTTGGGCAACAGGAGTACAATGGTATTTAACAAGAATGGTCTATTCCAAATACAGAGGACGACCGCAAGGGACGCCTAATTATACAAATGTAGTCATTGATCTTGTAGATTCACAAATTGATGACTGGCAAAATAACGGTAAGACCTATGCGCAAGGTGACAAAGTCGAAGGTTATACAATGTCACAAATCGAGAGCGCTCTCATAGGCTGCGATACATGGAATAAATGGCGAGATAATATTAAACGGAAGTATAACAATAATACAAAGCAATATGTGGATGAACTCTTTGCGTCTTGGTAGCATTGTAATGTTTTGCTGGCTGTTATCGGGTTGCGATACTTCTCACACCGAATATGTGCATCATGGAGAATGGGTCTATCGAAATGAATCTTCTCACAAGATCGAAATAAAAGGAGCTATTATATCCTGGACGATACTTGAAACTACTACGTTTATAATGGCTCCGACCCAAACTTATTGCATTGATTTTTGGTCGGACGGAGTGAAAGACATTACACCGGATGCGATCGGGTTTCCTTTCGAATATCTTCCGCAGATCGAGTGTCGTATGACAATAGATGATTCCAAAACGATTCTATTAGAACCGAATAAGGCGATTCGGAATAGGAGCAATTATCAGGTAGAGAAATTGGCTACAAACTATTTCCGGTTTACTTACGTTTTCACCGACGACAATCTTGCCGACCTGATAAAGTGATTTATCATTGCGAGGCTGCTGCCGGATAAAAGGCGGCAGCCTTAAATGCTGCTTATTATACCAATAACAGAGTACTTATGGAAAGTGCCAAATGGAGAGGATATCGTTTTCCGATCGAAGACATTTGCTGATGTCAAGCGACTGCTGCTGGATTATGCAGCGAAAAATAAGTATGCTGCGCAATTGTATAACTTAACCCCGGAAACAATCAACCAATTATTCGCTGTCTATGAAAACTAACAGAACGATTTTTACCTTGCTACTGCTTGGCTTCTTCTCTATGCTTTTCAGTTGTGACACAGATTATCTATATAATACGGAGATCCGCATTGAGAATGCCAGCCAGCACGATATCGAAATAATTGTAGAGAAACCGAGTAGCGAATTTTTAACCGGCTCGGTTGCGCTAAAAAGCGGCACAACTTTCACAACAAAGCACAGTATCGATGGTGGATATGGTTTACCGAATCCAGTTGATGCACAGATTAAATTCGACGATGGAACCACAATAACTCACCACTCGGAGGATGGCGATACCTACCATAATTTCTGTTCCGCAACAGCTTTCGAAAAAAAAATGCAGGGAAAAAGGAGTGTGGAATATATCTTCGTATTTACGGACGAAGACTACGAATATGCCAAAAAGCATGCAGATAAAACAAAAATATAACAATAAAATAAGGCAATATGTGGATGAACATAGTGATTTATCATTGCCTGATAAAATAACAGATTTAATTATCTGAGAACAAATCAAGCGGTAGCATGAAAGATGCTACCGTTCTTTCTTGTACTTTTAGCCTCTGTCAAAGGGTTTCTTGTGTAGTTCTCAAATTCGCCTCAATACCGCTTTCGGAATATAAAAACAGTATTGCGGAAAACGCGGACAAATTGCGGACATGGCAGATAAAATAAAGCTGTCAAATGATTAATCGCTAACAATTTGACAGTTTCTCGAAGTACCCGGAGTCGAGGAAATCGTCACGCCGGACAAAGACGTCAGATAATCCAATGTCTTCTGAATCTCAGGCGTCACCTCGTCGATTTTGATGGTTATGTATGTTATAACGGTCTAATATTAAACGTCTCTGTGCAAATATAACGAACTGTATTAAAAAGCAAATAAAGAGGTAAAAAAATGAACCGAGAATTATTTTTTAGTCGAGACAAACCCGTCGATATATGTTGAGTCGGTCGTAGCGATAGCGAATGCTTGTCTGGGGGGCGTGTGGTCGCTGGTTCGAATCCAGTCACCCCGACTGATGGAAAATCCTTGATATTCCAGAGAATTTCCGGGGATAAAAAACAGAGGTATAAAAAAGTGTAAAGCAAAAGATAATCAAATAATTATACACTTTTCTTCAGTGCCTTTGTTTTAGAGAAAAAGTAGAATAAGGTAATGTTAAACGAGGTTTCGGTTTCCAAATCGTTACCTCGTTTCTTTCGCTCTATTATTCATAGAAACGTGATTTTCAGTTTCTTGCATCGTTATTCATCTTGACATACGACTCTGCTGAAATTATTTTTGCAACCCTAAAAAGCAGAGTTTATGCGCAGCACGTTCAAGGTTCTGTTCTACCTTAAAAGGAACAAAGACAAAGATCAGAAAGTCGTCCCTGTCATGGGTCGCATCACGGTCAACGGCAGCATCGCGCAGTTCAGCGCGAAGCTCTCCGTTCCGGAGATGCTTTGGGAGGTCAGCGGCGGCCGCGCCAAAGGCCGCAGTCTCGAAGCGGATCGCATCAACCGTCATCTGGACAACATCCGCACCCAGATCGGCAAGCACTATCAGGATATCTGCGACCGGGAGTCATACGTTACGGCCGAAAAGGTCAAGAATGCCTATCTCGGCTTCGGAGAGAAATACCGGCTGCTTCTCGAAGCGTTCGAGAAATTCACCGGCGACCTCAAGAAACGTGTCGGCATCGACCGCTGCCACGGTACATGGAACCGCTACTATAAATCCATCGACCATCTGCGGACTTTCATGCGTAAGGAGTATAACGTGAGCGATATGCCGTTGGCGGAGTTGGAACAGTCGTTCATCGAGCAATACCACGTCTACCTTAAATCCGATCTGGGGCTCAAGCCTACGACCGTCAGCGGTTATCTCAAATGCCTGAAATACGTTGTCAAAATCGCGTTCAACAACGGCTGGATGCCTCGCAACCCCTTTTCCCTCTATCAATATACGGCTCCGAATCCGGAACGTAGTTTTTTAACGGAAGATGAACTCCGGCGTATGATGACTACCGAGCTGCGGTATAAGCGTCAGGACTATAACCGCGATATGTTCCTGTTCTCCTGCTTTACGGGCATCTGCTATGCGGATATGGCCTCGCTGACCTATGACCGGATCGAGCAGGATGCGCAGGGCGAGTGGTGGATCAGCGGCAACCGCCAGAAGACCGAAACCAAATACGTTGTCAAGTTGCTGCCTTATGCGTTGTTCATCCTGAACAAGTATCGGGGTCTGACCGGCGACGGACGTGTTTTTGCCATGTCTACACTCGATTCGATCGACGACAGCCTGAAAAACATCGCCCGGAAGTGCGGCATCGACAAACAACTCTCGTTCCATCTGGCAAGGCACACGTACGCCACGACGATCTGCCTGTCGAACGGCGTGAGTCTGGAGACGCTTTCGAAGATGCTGGGACATAAACAGATTACCACCACTCAAATCTATGCGAAAGTCACCCCGCCGATGATCGACCGTGAGGTTACGATGCTGCGGGACAAACTGGCCGCGAAATTCTCCGCAGAGGCATAAATCCCGGCAATAAAATAACATATTAGGTATTTATCTGCCTTATGTGAATTCATCATTCGGACGTCGCATCTTTGCAGCGCAAACCCACTGCAATCCGACTATGGAACGATCCGATGAGATTTTGGAAATCGTCCGCGAGATCCGCGAGGATATCGCCTATATGAAACGGCACCGGAATATGCTTTGCGGCACCCCGGTCCTTGAAGTGAGCGAGGTCTGCGACCTGCTGAAGATCAGCGACCGCCAGTTGCGCCGTTACTGCGTCAGCGGACAGCTCGCCGGCTTCCACTTCGGGCGCCGTCTTATGTTCTCCGCTGCCGAGATAAACCGTTTTGTCGAGCGGACCGACACGGAGTGCCGGCAGCGAAAAGAACTTAAAAACCGGATCAGGAACCTTTAATTCATAACCCGATGCCTAACAAGTATTATTTGGTGGAGTCCGGAGCCTTGGAGCACCTGCTCCGCACGCATTTCCTGCTGACACAATCCCTATTGCTCTTCGAACACCTGTTGAGCCACAGCGACCGCCCGATGTTCCTCTCGGCCCGCAAGGTCTGCGAGGTGCTGGGTCTGGACCGTCACCAGCTCGAACAATGCCGTAAAAAGCGGATGATCCGCGCCCGTGCCGTCAACGGACAGATGATGTACGATACCTACGAGTTGCTTGCGCTTACTGAACTTTTCTACCGCCGGAAGCTGCGGAAGACCCTCTCCCGGATACCGCAGTTCACGGTGCGCTAACCGAAAGGGACTGACTGCATCCGCAGCAGTCTCTTTTTGTTTTGAGACAGCGCGAATAATAATTAAAAATCCCTTTGTGAACGCCGGCCTCGGGGCAAGATAGCGCCGGACACGTTCCGGCGTCAAATTTTTGCGGCACGATCTCCACCCTTCGGGTCGTATCGCCCCTCAAAAATTTGCCTTGTCCGTGCCGTCGCTGATAATCCCGCCCCGAAGCCGGCTTCTCACTTTCATAGCGGGGATCTGCCGGCCGTATGTCAAATCAAAATCCATTTCGAAGATGAAACATCAAAAATTCGAGATTGCGGTGGCGGGTTACGACTACCGCTTCAAGACCTACGCCCGGGACGGCGTGGAGGCATCGGTAAAGGTGAAATGTTTCCTCGGACGACCCGATGCCGAGTGTACGATCCTTATTCCGACGTTGAACGACGACCTGCGGGAAACTGAATCCTGCCGCAGGCAGGTTGCTCAGCGATGAGAAAGTGGATCGATCAGTCGACCTTCGACGAGCTGCTGCTCGCCAATGCCGAGGATAACATAGAGCGGGCTATTCGAAGCGCATCGGCCGTATTGGAAGCGGTGCAGGAGTTCGTTCCGGAGGCAGCCTTGTTCTATCGTGTTACACACGCCGCAGACAGCCTGAAGAACTATTTCGAGGAAGCAAGCACCGGTTTCCGAAGAAATAGCATCCTGTTTCTCGTCCGCCAATATTTCTATCCAAAACCCTATTACGACCTCCGATTCGATTGGTCGTTCTTCCGATATGCGGACAACTACTCCTACGGCAAGGCTTTCGACAAACAAACCGCTCCGAACCGTATCGGGGTCTTCACCAAAAGGAAGATCGACGACTGGGTGGAGTACCTCACGCAGGGTTTCCGCACCCTTGAGAAGATCGATGCGGAAAACGAGCGGATAATAACCGGGTACCGCAACCGGTTGGAGACGATACCCGATGTGGTTTGGGACTACAATAGAAGCCGCGGCCATATCACGCGGCACGGCCTGACCTATTCTTTCGAAATCCGGCAGACGCTTTACAACGAACGGATTTCGCTGGACGATCGGTGCCGCACGCTCGACGATTTCCTTGCACTCTCAGACAATAAATTCATACCTAAACCTTAGACGATTACCGCTATGAGTACGACAAAAGCGATCGACTTGCAAAAACATATCCGGGAAGGCTGGAGGGTACGGGATTTCATCGACTCTCTGGCCCCGGAGGTCGAACGGATTATGAGCGGAAGAAGCTGGCGCAAGCCCTTTACCTCGAAGCAGGAACTCGCCGCATGGTGCAGGGACAACCAGCCCTATTACAAGAAACGCATTCCGGGTGTGAATAACTATTTCGCCCGATTGTATAACCTGAAATGAAGACAATCTATGGAACGAAACATTATTATCGAAAATATCTGCGCCGCATGCCATTGCGGCGAACGACGCGCCGAGGAATATCTGAGAGCCGAACTTCAGAACCTGCGGGAATTGCGGGATGCCGGGGCTCTGTGCTACGGCGACCTTGAAACGGCCTGCTCGGGATTGGGACTGGATTTCGATTATACGGACTATTTCTGTCAGGCCTTGTCGCTGACTTAACTCCGATTTACGATGAACAATCTTTGTTTCAACCGTTTCACCTTGCGGACGGACGATGCGAAAACCCGCCGCAAAATCCTTCGCTGGCTGGCGCTCAA